>JGI12316J15309_10000652_pt1 | contig 214642 bp, 174 predicted proteins | sample MarCyaLeptolynsp_FD_15309 | JGI IMG/M metagenome (IMG submission 15309) | reverse complement strand
CTGTTCCTTTCGGTTTGGGCGACCGGGAGCGTAAAAGCCGTACACGAGCACAGCGCGACGGCCTTTAGGCCGGAGCCCTGGACATGCGCCGCCGCCTCCCGGTCCCAAAGGAACCAAGGGCGACAACTCGTCTCTTGCGCTCGTGTCGGGTTTTACGGCCCGGTTGCAAGTTATCGTCGGTTGCGAATAGTAGAGATGTTTCTCGGGCTTGTGAAGGGTGAAAGACCAACCGCCCTAGCCGGAATCAAGAACCTAGCGGCCGGACCCATAGCCGCGCGCCTGGAGCGACGTTTCCAGTCGCCGAAAACTTTCGCTCCTCACCAGGCGCAGCGTCAAGTGCGGTTCATCCCGACTGGCTTGAGAAAGCGCGCCGATCATCTCCCAGATTCTGGCGTGTGCGTTCGACGCCTCTTGATTCTCGGCGGAACGAGAGTCGGGTCGCGCGGGCGCGCGCTCTCGAGGCGCCCGCTGGTCCGCGAACGTCTCGTACCGCTCCAATACATAGTTGAGATGATCCTTTCTCGCCTTCTTGGCGCCCGCTAACCATCTCTTGATCACGTCGCTCTTCAACCCTTCCGGTTTGTCCGACGCGCCGCGTAGGATCGCCTGCGATCCCTTACCGGTACGCTCGGCGAGTTCCGTCAACCTCATGATGATCTTGGGCGTCAGATCGACAAACTCGACCGACGGCAGCGCTCGCCATAGCTTCCGCACGTAGTCGAGCTCTTCCGCCGAGATCCCGACGATGCGACCGGCCAGGAGATTGTAGATCCGTTGGGGCTTCAGTCTGTCCGGCACGTCGGTTCGATCTCGTAGGAGCTTGATCACACCGACGCCCGTACGAGCCTGCTCAGCCTGTAGTTCGGCTACAAGCTCAGGCGACCAATCGACCTGGTCGGAGGCGGACTTGGTCCCTTCGTAGAGCGAGAGGACGTAGCGAAGCTGATCCTCGCGCGCCGTCTTCGCTTCCTTGAGCCAACTTTGAACGGTACTGGTCGTCAGATCGTTCGGCCTGCCGCACGCGTTTCGCAGGATTGCTCGCGCTCCCTTGCCGGTCCGGTCCATCTGCTCGCGCAGCTTGGAGCGGAGTTCAGGCGTCAAACGAACGCGCGGGTGATCCGATTCTGGCGGGTCGTCATCCTCCATGTCCTCGACCCTACCGGTGAAGCGTTAACAATTCGTAAACGCACGAAATGCTCGTTCCGGTCGTCTCGGCAAACCCTCGGAGAAAGATCGCATTTGAGGCACATTTATCTCAAATACAAGATTTTCCATATTAACGAGACCTTAAGTATTTCCGGCCATAATTCAGGTCAGGAAAGGAATAGGCATGACGAAGGACGAAGACGAACCGACGCCGGTGGAAGCCGAGCCGTCCCCGATCCCCGGGCTAGACTGGCGTGCCTTCCACAACTACGTCGTTCGCGCCTTGACGGGCGACGAGGCGGTGCCGGCCGCGGTGCTCGCTCATGTCGAGGCCGCTCGTGATCGCGGCAACGGCGATCTCGCGAAGCGCGACCGAGAGTGGTGGGGACGCTTCGTGCTACAAGCAATCCACGCCGCCCTACAGTCGATCGACGAAGACCTCGGGGCACTGGAGAAAACGGCCGCCTGGTATCGCGAGCAGGCTGCGGAGATGCGCCGGGAGATGGACGCGATCGGTCGGCGGATGGCCGAGAGAAGCGAGTTCATCGAAGAAGCCGATGCGGCGATCGACGGCTGGGCCGCCAACGGGAAGTTGGATCGCGCCAGGGCGCTCGATGCTTTGCGCAAGCGCGGCGTCGAGGCAGATTCGCGGATGAGCGACGCGCAAATCGTCCTGCTCTTGCGCCAGGAACACCAGCGGGCGCTCGAAGAGCAAGCGAGGGACAGCGGCTCGTACGTCGATCTCGACGCCGGACAACAAGAGTTTGAGCGTCAGGCGCGCGAGTTGGAAGAAAAGGCGCGAGCTTACCGCGAAGAGCGCGACAGAATCATCAACGATCCCGACCTGACTGAGGAGGAGCGGGCGCGACGGCTCAAGGAGCTTCAGGAACGTATTGGGGAAGATGTGGCCTATGAGGCGCAAGAGCAAGAGCGCAGCCAAGAAGCCCGCGAGGCCGGAAGGCGCGAGTCAGAGGCCAGTCGCGACGCCGACGAGGCGATAGAACCGACGAGAGGAGCATTCGCGGCGTTCAGAGATACGTTCAATGCGAACGCGACCGGTACGCAGGTCGCTGCGGAGGATGTAGACCGGTCGCTTGGCGTTGACGCTCCGAGCGGTCCTCAAGTGAGCGCCTAGTCCTGGCCCGGAGCCGGTTTTCCGAGCACATCGACGCCCCGCTGGCTTGGCAGACCATGCGCCCGGTCGAAATCACGGGAGATCAGCGCCAAGGCTTCGATCGATTGGTCGAGACCGTACGGACCGTAGAGACGGCCTTTGATGAAGAATGTGACGTTGGAGTAGTCGCCTGCTGAGTCGCGCAGGAAATGCCTTGCCGGAACGCCGAACTTCGCTTCCAAAGCGCGCTCCAGAGTTTCGCCGATTTCCTTGCCCGTCAGACCCGCCTCGTCCCTCTTGCCCTTGGCTACCGCGATGCCGACGGCGGCATGTTCTTTTGAATAGTCGCCTGCGAGCGTCGTCGTCGACAGCGTGACTTCTCCTGGCCCAGTCTGTCCGACGGAAGCGGGCTTGCCTGCGAGGCGCTCTTGGGCTAGGCCCGGAGACGCCGACAAGGCGGTCGCCAGCAAGGCGGTCAGGGCTCCTCTTCCAAATACGGACATGACGTGCTCCTTTTCGGTCGCGTTCTTGTCACATGGGGTCAGATTCTTACCAGAAGAAATCGATCCGTGCAAGAAAAATAGGTCTTCTATTTCCATAACGTTTTCCCGGTATTTAGGGCCCTCTGGCGCGATGATTGGAGCTGCGATCCCACATCCGCCGTGCGAGCATCTGTTCCTCCGGGCCTACCGCGTCGGTGTAAATCGCGGTGGTCGCCAGCCGGGAATGGCCCAACCACTTCTGGGCCATATTGAGCGGGACGCAGGACGTCACGGCCTGGACGCCGAAGCCGTGTCGTAGACCCTTCGGCACGGCGTGTAGGCCAGCCAGTCCCGCCTCTTCCATCACCGCCCGTACGCGGCGCCAGGCGGTGGTACGCGACCAGCGCCACAAGCGTGCTTCGTCTTGCGGCCCCAAGTCGTGAACCTCGGCGATCTCGCGCAGAAGCTCGGGCGGCGCGGGAACGGCCCGATAGACGCCCCGGCGGCGTTTTTTCAGGGTTTCGAAGACGAGAACGCCGCCGCCGACGTCGACGCGGTCGGCAGTCAGCGCCAGGGCTTCCGAAATACGGCAACCGGTATGCGCCAAGGTCCAGCAGAAGGTCCGAACCGCGCCTGGAGCGGCCTCGGCCGCAAGCAGGAAGGCCTGCCGTTCTTCGGGCGTCAGATACTTGCGCCGACCGGTCTGATCGAACAGCTCGGTCATGCCCGCCCCCGGTCCGACTGCAACCGAATGCGCCGTAGTGTTTCAGCGCTTCGGGATCGCCTGTCAGGCGTGCGCGAGCGGTCCAGGTAGCTGCCTGAGACGTCCCCGATCGATGCTGCTAGTTTCCGTGTATACTGCTGATATCGCTGCATGATTTCCTCGCGTGAAACACTACGGCGCATAGTGTTTCAGCGAGAAAACTAGATGATTCGTTCGGCGTCGACAAGAGTATCGGCGGCTTGAAGGTGGTAATTCCGATCCCAAGAGGGGGGCGGAACCGCCGGCCGAAACTCGGTGGGGGATCGTAATGAAGCCCCCCTTGGACAGACCCGACCAGAGATTGCCTCTATCGAAAGCTCGCTCTCGAATCCTTGAGGAAACGGTCCTCTTCCGAGTCGACTGCCGAGCGCTCAACGCGGAGCGAGCGGCCTCGACGGTCAACTCGGCTGCTGACTAGATCTCCTCCACCATCTCTTTCAGCCGTTTCTCTGCAGCGTCACTATCCAGGTTGAACAGGATACCGTTGAGCACTCGAATCGCTCCTGACAGATCCGACGCCAGCGCCTGCGCTTTCTTCGGCGGCGGGCCGCTCTCGGCGACGAACGAACGAGCTTGCTCGTGTCCGCTCTCCGCGGCGACCAGAAGCCACGCGATGGCCTTCATCCTCTGAAAGAACCGTTGTCCAAAGTGCTCCGCCAGAAAAACCTGCGCCTCCGGATCGCCCAGCAGAGCCGCACGTTTGACGAGCCTCAGTCCCCGACGCTCGTCCTTTGCGAATCCGCGCCCTAGGTATAGTGCAGCGCCGTACAGGCATGTCCCGTGGGGATGCCAAGCTTCGACGGCCAGTTCGAAGAGCTCCGATGCTTTGGCGAGGTCCGGGCTCACAGTGACGGAACCGTCCAAATAGAGGCTTGCTAGGAGCGCCTGACAGCGGGCATCGCCTTGCTTCGCACCCTTCTCCAAAGCGACCACCGCATCCGGCTCGCGATCTTTGTCCATCGCTTCCATCGCATGCTGGAAACAGTCCTCGTCGTCTTGGTCTTCGTCGATCGGCTGGCTCGGTTGTTCCAGCTTGTCGAGTCCTTCAAACTCGATTCCCCGCGCCCGCGCGACAGCAATAATCTGGTTCGCCTCCTCTTGCCAGGCCTCAAAGGACTCCCGATTCATCCCCAGCCAGGCGCCGATCGCCCCTACTCTTTCCTTCTCCGCCGGCGTGAGGACGTTGTCCGTGAGCGCCATCTTCATGCACGAGTGCATAACCATCTTCTTGTACTCGTCCGACATGGTGCGACAGCCATGAAAAAGAGACGGGAGCTGCGACTCTTCCGCGTCCGCGACGGCGTCGACGATCTCTTGGAGCTGCTCCATCAGCTCTGCGCTCGAGGCGCTCCCCTTCAACAAGGTCCCGCCCAGCTCGATGAGTAAGTGTCGTTGGGCGTGCTGGAAGCCCTTGTCTGCCAGCGCCACAGCCGCGACGCCGCTCAACGTGGCCCAGCCGAGCAGTGCGAGCTCTTTCCCGTCGGATGGATTGTCGTTTCGGTTTGACATGGTGTGACCCTCCTGGGCTCTTCGGCTAAGCGCCATAGTGAACGAAGCCCGCCCAGTGATTGGGCGCCGCGAAAGGAACAGCACTATCGGAAGCGCTTCCGGCCATGTCGATCACCTCGTCCATCGCCGCTTGCGCCTGCTGATCGTCCACTCGTCCCTCGTCCCTCCATCTCCCAAGACGGCTTGTAATCTCTCCCACGCTCGAATCGCGGACCCATAGCTGGGCGGTGCGTAGCGCCAAGGGCAGATCCTTGCCGGCCCCAAGCCACTCCTCATAGAGCCGTCCAACCAAGAGCGTCGTCGATATATCCGGGACACTCCAGAGAGATCCGATGACGCCGATCGCTCCCGCCTGCAAGAAGGCCGTCGGAAGGCCGATAAACTCTTGCGGCAACTGCGTGGCGTCGTACACGGCCGTCTCGCAGGCTGCGAGAGTCACCAGTCTTGGCGCGGCTTTGTTTCGAGCCCGCAGCAGTTCCTCTAGAGTCAGCCAATGATCGTCGTTGAGGATGAGCCCCGATGCCAAGGTCGCGTCCAATCTGAACTTTCCATGGGTTGAAAAATGCCATACGTCACCGCCAAGTAGGCGTTCTAGGGCTGAGGCGGAATCCAGCGCCTCCGACGACTGGACTTGTGACTGGTCGGCGGGGAACCAGCTCGCTGCAAGTCCTGCCTCCACTTCGGCGAACGGAAGCGGCCCGTGCACGCTGTTCTTCTCGAAGCGGCCCCAGAGCAAGGCCAGGCGAAGCTGTTCGTCCGACTTGCAGCGTGAAGCCTGATCAAGAGAGTGAGCCGCGGATGTCAGGCTGGGGTTTAGGGTGATCGGATAGCGCTCCAGCAGCGGCGCGCCGCCTCGTTCAGCGGAAGCGAGTCCGAGCGGCAGCATTCCGAGCGGTCCCTGAGGCAGCAGGTGCAGGCGCGTTCCGTGAGCCACTTCCGACTGATCTAGGAACTCGACTACCGAGCCTGCGAAAGCCTTCCAGAGTTCAGATCCGACCGAGTGAAGCGTCTGGTTCCAGAACTGCTCCTTAAGGCTCCCGCCGCCTCGCGTGAGGTATTTCTCTGTCCAGCTTGTTTCTTTCGTCAGCGGTCGGCCGCCACAGATCTCTTTCAGCTCCCGCTCCCCTCCGCTCTCGATCACCGTGACGTCAAGTGCCGATTCTCTCCGCAGTCCGAAGATTACTCGGCCGCCGGCCTCGGTAAGTATCGGCAGTACAACGACCGAGCCGTCGGAAGTCAGCCGCTCCAGCGCCTGCGCGGTCTCGGAATCCTGTAGGGTTTCGAGCCCGGTTTCTTCCACAATCCGGCGGATGTCCCGGCGTAACTGCTCGGATTTGCTTAGCGGTCGACTCCGGTCAATCAGTCGCGGCGAGACGAGCTGATCTTCGACCTCGGCGAGAGCCGTTTGCAACCCTTCTAGCTCTCGGCGCTTCTCCGTACTCAGAGGCAGAGTCCGCAGAGCAAGCGCCTTCGCCAGGACCCTGCTTCGAGAGCGCTCCGAGAGTGCGATCGCCTGCTCGGTTCTGCCGAGCGCCAAGAGCGCATACGGGCCCTGATTGGCTAGATCCACGAGCGAACCAAGTACGTCGCGTTCTTCGCTCGGAGCCACGTCGACCTGCGCGAGTACCAGATCCGCGGCTTCACCCGCCTGTAGATACGTCTCGCTCGCCGCCTCCCAATCCTTTTTCCAAACAAGCAGTTTGGCCAACTGCACCGCTGTCTCCAGATAGGTCTTCGGAGAACGCTCGGGCGACTCTACTTCGAGTACGCCTCGGGTGGTCCGGATGGCGCTGTCGAGGATTTCAATGTGATCGTCCGCCGATTCCGTCCTCTGCTCCGTCGATGGCCTGCTCTCCAGGAGCCATAACACCGAGAACGTCCGCGCCAGACGTTTCTTGAGCAACGTCCAGTACTCGATGTCGGTCTCGCGAGAGATCGTAGACAGCGCGTCCTCATAGACGTCGACTGCCCGCCGCAGGTTCGACTTCATCGCCGTGAGAAAGTCCGACAAATCTCTCGCGGACTTGTCCGGCGCGAATTGCGACAAAGCGTCCGCGAGACCGATCTGAACGTCCAGCCAAGTCCGCGGATGATCCTCTCGGGAGACGGCCTTGCCCTGAGCTTCAAGCTCTTCGAAGAACGTTGCCGCGCTGACCTCCGATTCGCTGGCACGGGACGAAGCGGCACCGTCCTCGGCGCCGTCCTTTGCGCTCCGGCTTCCGGCGCTCTGCAGCATCAATTCGACCTGGAGTCGCTTCTGGTCCAAGCGCAACCAGCCTTCCGAAGTCTTGTCCTGAGCGTATTCGGATCTGGCCGTTGTCAGACAATCCCGGGCGCATTCCAGATTCTCGACCCGTTCGCCTCTGACGCGGTGGCTGTAGCCGTCGGCCAACATCTCAAGCAGATTCGCCCGTTGCTCGGGGTGGTCGTACTCGGTCATGGACAACAAAGCGCGTTCGAGAATCGCCAACTGCCTTTCAACGTTGTCCGCCCGTTGCCCGACCAAGCGTCGCGACAGCGAGATCGCGAGATTGTAGACAATGCTGGCCGCCTGCTCGGGATTTTGTCGCTCATCGATTCCTGCCAGTGCCTGTTGGTGGAGTTCGATCGCTTGCTCGCGGTTCTCGATCGGATCTCCTTCGAGGCGATCGGAGTACGCCCCGGCCAGCCTGTCCAGAATTGCCGCCAACTCCTGCGGGTGTGACATTGCATCGAGCTTGTCCCGAGACGCTTCAAGCAGCTGAATGGCCTCTTCGACCCGTGATCGATAGTCGTCGCCGCGCCCTTCCAGCAGGGCTCCCGCCAGTAGGCTCTCCGCCACGGCGCGGTCATATCTCGACGCGTCGGACGGAAGAGCCGCCAGGGCCTCACGCGCCGAGGCTATGGCCGCGTCGAATCCCTCTCGGCTCCCGGAAGCGATACGAGTGCCCTGAGCAGACGAGAGCAGGCCCTTGGCTATAGCGTGCCGAATCGGATCCCGGTCCAGCGGAAATGCTTCGAGAGCCGTTTGGCAGCAACGAATGGCCTCACGCTGGTTTTCCGACGCGAGGCCTTCTCGGCGCTCCAGGTAGTAGCGGGCTCGGTCCATGTGCCCGACTCCCCAATTGACGCGGTCCGCCTCCAATGAGATCCGCTCTAGCGCCTGTGCATTCCTTTCTAGGGCCGTCTCGACGTTGTCATTGCCTCGGCCCTTGACCCGATTGAAGTGCGCTTTTGCTAGCGCCAACTGAGCCATCGCCCAGGGACCCGGCTGCTCATGCGGGTTGAGGTGTTCGAGCGCTTCTTCATGAAGTTCGATCGCTTTCTCGGCGTCGAACAGGCGGCTGCTGCGTTTGCTCTCGCTGTACAGCGTACCGAGCTGAGAACGCATCATCGCCCACTGGACCGGGTCCTCGCGAACGTCAAACGCCTCGAACACAGCCTCCATCGAGCTAATCGCCTGTTGATGGTTCTCGTCCGGATCTCCGGCCTTGCGTTCGGCGTAGTAGCCCGCGAGGTTGGCTTGGGCTCGTGACCAGCTGCGCTTGTCGCCGATTTGAAGAAAAGCCTGCGTCGCGGCTTTGGTCATTTCGATGGCGCGTTCGATATTGTCCGTTCGATTCCCTGGCTGTTCCGCGTAGGCGGCGCCCCAATTCTGGAGCAGTAGTCCCCAGTCCCGACCGTCCTCCTCCGTCAGATAGGCTCCCGCCTGCTCGTAGGCCTCCATGCTGAGTTTCGAGTACTTGGCCGGATCGGAGGGAGTCATCCTCCCGAACGCCAAGCCGCGTGCCGCGTGGAGCTTGCCCGTGGCCTTACGCTTGGATACTTGCGAAATCCGCCAAGGATCGAGCTTCGGCATCAGGTCCAGGGCGCTCTGGGCGGCCTGAGCCCGCTTCTCCATATCGGGGTCTTCGATCGCTGTCGTATAGAGTGCGGCGAACTCTTTGCGAGTGCGCTTTTCTTCACTGTCGAGAAAGCCGAACATCGACGTCTCCCTCCCCAATAACTTCACGACCTCCGCGACGGCGTTCTCGGCGGACAGAGCGGCGGTCAGATGCTCGTCGTAGGCGTGGACGGATGGCCGGCGGGACGTACTTCCGCGGCCTAGTCGTCCTCCAAGCCCAGCACGACAATGTGGCCGCTCTCTAGGGCGTGCCGAAACTCCAACGCTTCCCGCGCTTCCAGGCGAACGCCTCCCAAGAAGGGCGGTCCGTCGCTCCGCAAAGGGACCCGCTTGCGAAAGGCGACCTCTCCGTCTTCCCCTAACACCGCGAACCAGGCGGTCCCGGCCGCGCCGGAACCTACGATGCAATCCACCGACTCGATTCCTAGAGTGAACTCCGCCTCCAAGTCGGTCTGTTGAGATCGAACCTGGACAGCTGCGCTTTCCAGGTCGCCGCGATCACCCCCCGATCGAGTCGAGTCAACGACGGGCGTCAGATGGATCTCGGAGAAGGTGAACTCGAACTGCTCCTCAAGGCGTGAGACTAGGTCTCGGCCGCGCAGCCCAACCGACCTTACCGCCTCGCCCAAGCGCTCAAGGGCTTCCGATAGGGGGGCCGATCCAGCGGTTTGCTCGGCCTCCGACTCTTCGGAGACGTCGGCCAGTGCGATCGACAAGTTGGCTAGCGCAGTTTCCGCGGCCGCTCGCACACCCGCTGCCGGATCAAGTTCAGCGGCTCTCGCCAACCCTTCGATCAAGGAAGGATTGACCGCATCAGCTCCGAACCGTCCCAGAGCCCCGGCAACTCGTCGCCGTACTCGCGCGCTCTCGTCCGTCCTCAAGCAAGACAACAGGGAGCGCGGCACCCCTTCTTGCGCGGACGCGAGATCGAGCTGCCCGAGCGCCAGCGCGGCGGCAGCCCGGGTGATTTCGTCCGGCCGGCTCAGCAACTCGGTGAGATCGGTCAGCAGGTTCGCCGGCGCATTCGCTTGGTCGATCCGATGGAACGCCCAAGCTGCCGCGTCAGCTACCTGTTCATGGCTGGAGGCCACTAGGGCCGTTAGATCTTCGATAAGGTCGCGAGTCTGTTGGGGCGAAGGCTGATTCCGCGCCGCGAGGAGCCGGTGGCGCTCATCGGGCAGGTGCGACCGAAGGACTTCCAGTTGGCCTCTGTCGAGATCGATCAAACTCTCGATTGAAGGAGCGTCGCCGTCAAATTGTGGCATCGTATCCCCCTCTCTTGAGACATTTTTTCAGCTTCGGCCTGCCGTGCCTCTTCTGCGATCCGACGTTGCTCTCGGACATTCGGAGCGCTTCCGCTATCTCGCTGTTCGTGTAGCCGAGTATCGCCAACTCCCACACACGGCTAGGGCCGCGACCCAGGCGCTTCACACACCGCTTCAACCAATGTCGGAAAGCCGACGCCTCATGTAGTCGATCGGGACGTTCGGCCGCCTCCGCCTGCAGTCTCTCCGACTCAAGTTCGGCGCTGCGGGCAGCCCGACGGCCATTTGCCCGATGGTGATCGTACCCCTTATTGTGCAGCGCACGAACGAGGTATCGCTTCGAATCCTCGGCATTCGCTATCTGCTCCAGTTTTTTGGGCTTTTCTGACAGGTCTGCGAGGAAGTCCTGCGCAACCTTGGATGCATCCTCTCCGCAGAGCTTCCGCAGGCAGCTGACGCAAAAGTCACGCAATTTCGCCCAGGCAGCCTCGTCTCTGTTCCGGAGCAGGTCAAATTCTTCCGAATTCCAATCGTCTGCGTGCCAATTCATCAGAAACGCACACCGTTCGCGGCCATGCTCGCGAAGAAATATGGGCTAGGTTGGCACAGTATTCGTTCCTCGGTCAATCGCCGATTCGATGCTTTTATCGCTAAAGCAAGAGATCAAACGAAAAAGTTTTGACGGCGTTGGGATTCCCAGCGTGTGAACAGGCAGAAGCGCCAAGTTCGCCCCCGTTTCAAATCGGCGGCGGCTTGGCGGCGAGGGACAAGATCATGCCTGACACACCCTACGACGACGGCGCGTTTCTCTGGTTGCCGTCCGAGATCACGACCGACTACCCCGTCAAATACAGAGGGGGCTTTGTACTGGAGTCCCGCCGACGAGTGGACGCGAAGCTGTCCGAGCGGCGGCGACTTCGGCGCTACCAGGCCCAGGAGCGCCGTGACGCCCGGCGACCACAGCGCGATCCGTTCGCCGACCCGGCGTTTCGTCGGTGTAGCTCTGAAGTCGCGTCGGTCCGCTCGGCTTTAGCCGCTGGTGTAAATCGCCGGGAGGCGGCGTCGGTCGCCTACTCAGCGTTTAGCAAGCTCTCAGAAGCGACCCAAAACGACAGCATTGACCCCGTAGACGTGACCGACGCGCTGGAACGACTCGGAGACATTCTCGGTTCTGAGCCGGACTTTCAGTTCTCTCTGCCGTCGATACAGATCTTGACGTCGACGCAATGGAGCCGAATTGGCGACGACCTTGAGGCCGACATGCTCTTGAGCTTCGCCTTCGCGGAACTCGATCGTGCTTCGATCGTTCCCGACGACCTCACTCGCGCCGCTGCAAACAGGTACATCGCATTGGCCCACTGCGCGCGGTCGAAGCTCTACTCCAAGGCCGGCCGCGCCGAAGCGGCTCTGGAAGCCCTCAAGCAGGGTTGGCAGACCGCCGAGGCGACCGACTCGCCACAGCACAGGTTCTTTGTCGCCGAACGCTACCTGCACCTGCTCCAACAACAGGGCCATGCAGCCGATGTGGTCGAGGGCGCCTCGGTTTTCGTGGAAAGCCTGCGTGTTCAGTCAGGGCCGCTGAGCGACCCATTGCTTGTGAACTGGCCCAAAGGGGGGAATGATGACTCTCACTGACGTTTACTTTCACGATTGGACGCTTCTCGTCTTGAACGAGATCCGCAAGCCCCTCGTAGTACTAGTCGATCGATGCGGCGGAGTCCGAAAGGCGGCTCGTGAACTGGGCTGGCAGATCAGTGACGTCACAAAGTTGCTTCGACTCGAACCGCTCGAACCTCTTGCCGGTCGGTCGATCCTCGAGCTGACGGAACAGGACTTGCAACAGCGCTCGTTCAAGCGGCTCAAGCTCCTGTTGCGATGCGCAATCGTGAAGTCTCTGGAGGACGCCGGGCCGAACCTGCCTTCGATCGCCATGCAGAGGCCGTCGACCAAAGGAGACGAGAAGGCCAACCGGCGAGCCATCGCACGCTTCCTGGATGTGCGGGACTGCGTCGTGCGCCGCACTATGGCTCGGCCGGAGTATGGTCTCTGTACGGCCCGTCGGGATCGTCAGTAAGCTCCGAGTACCACCATCGAACAAGGCGGAACTGCGGATCGGGAAGAAAGTTGCGAGAAACTCCGCGGAGCGGCTCGATAATGTGCTTCTCGACAAAGCCGAAAGTCTCGACCGAGATCGGCCCGGACTCCGAAGCGGCCACGAGCGCGTCGGCAGTCTCATCGAACGCGTCCCGAGAGTGCGCGATCGCGTCCAACTCATCTTGACTTGGAATCTCGTCGTCTCTCAACCGCTGGAGCCCGCTCACGATCAAGCGCAGACACTCGACATCGTCCTGCTCGACGTGCTCGCCGAAGGTCCTACGGAAGTCCTCGGGAAGTTCGTCGATGTATTTCAGGATGACCGCTAGTTCCTGGCCGACCGAACCGTCCGCCGCCGCCAACAGGACCAGGGGGGCGTTGAGTCGATTCCGCCTTTCAGTACTGTCGCCGTCCAACTGATCATCTTTCTTCTGGGGTCCGTCGAGCGGCTGCGAACCAACGCGGCGACTTTCGAGACGTGAGCGGATACTTTGCCCCATCGCGCCAATTAGGTCAAGAAAAAACGTCGCTGTCAATCGGTTCGGTCGAGCGACTTCAAGTACTCGTCGTGCACGTAGGCGAGGACATTTGCGAAAGCGCTCTCGAAGGCCCCGCCTTGTTCTTCGGCGGTCATCACGACTAGGCCAACCAGCTGGTGTCCGGTGAAGAGCCCCTGGCCGATGATGAAGTCGTACGAACGCCAGGTCATGCGGCAGTCGGTGTGATGGCGCGTCGTACCGTCGGGCATGGGCAACTCGCGGGTTTCGAGTGCGAACCACGCAAGCGCTTCCTCCCTGCTGGTGTAGAACCACGTCGACATAGCCGGTTCACCGTACAGGAAATCGGCGTCCCTGGCAAACTTTAGAAGGCCGGCTCGGGGAAGTCGTCCGGGGTGCTCTCCGGCGTGTTCGTGGGATCGGGCCTGTCGTCCAGATAGGCCTTGAGAGCGGCGATCCGGTTCTCGCGCTTCCGCTCGACTTCGGTATGGACGATCTGGATGAGCTTTCGGGGCGGCTGGAAATCGTTGCGCGGCTGCGGGGTCGGCCGTCCGGCCTCCAACTGCTCCAGCTCGGCTTGGGCCTGTGCGACCGGATCAGCCCTGTCCTCAGACGGCGTCTCGGCCGGTTCCGAGTCGGCAGTCGTCGGAGCCGCTTGCGCGGCGTCTTCGGCGGGAGCGGTATCCGCCCGTTCGAGATCCTCCGTCGCTTCGATCCGTTCGGCGGCTCCGCCGTTGAGGGTATGGGGTCCGCCCGACTCGACCGGGTCGGCGCCGCTCTCCGGCCCGCCCGCGGCGTCGGTGAACGTGGGCGTGATGTTGGGCGTTGCGTTGATTGGACTTTGGCTCATTAAGAGATCCTCCAGAGTTCATGCTTTGGTGTACCGCGTCGCTCGGAATGTCGGGAGGCGAAGGTGCGGCAATTCCGCCGATCCATCATCCCCGGTGGGCGCACAGCGAGCCGACGAGCGAGCGGGTCAGCCTGCGCAAGATCGGTTCGCGGTGTTCGGAGCTCGGCTCGTAGCGCCACACCGGCAACACACGGTCGTATCCGGCACAGGAGACAAGGAGCGGCGTCTTTCCGGTGCGCGTCACGATGATCTGACCGCGATCAGGATCGAGCGTTTCGCGGACCTGATCGGTCGTCAGCAGGAACTCGTCGCTGTGCTCGATTCGCGGTCCGACCTTCGAAAAGACGTCGCCTTGGATCTTTCGCTTGCGGAGCGCCTTGCCCAACAGTTCGCTCAAGTACTTCGCGGTCCTCTGGTGGTCCGTTCCCATCCAGAGGGTCGCTTGGGCATTTCCAATGAAGCCTTCCCAGCACTTCGGATAGACCTGCTCTAGAAGCTCCAGATCCTGCGTGATGACGACCAGCCGAACGCCGTATTTGCGGAAGACCGGCGCGGCCGTCTCGAACGATTCGATCCGTCCGAGCGAAGGGAACTCGTCGAGCAGAAACGCACAGGGTACGCGTCGCCCTCCAGGGATGTTCTGGAAGGTGTAAAGAGTCATCATCGTCAGCATTCGTACCCAGCCCGACAGGGTTGATTGGATATCGACGACCGGCGCGACGACAAAGACCCACGGATTGCTTCGCTTGAGTTCCTCGGACGTGAAATCGGAATGCCGGGAGATCTCGACGATCTCCGGCAGATCGAGGAAGGAGGTCGCGCTCAAGGCGGTCGTCCGAAACGGGTTGCCCTCGCGTCCCTTGCCGCTGCGCATCGACCCGGCGGCGCGAGCGATCACGTCGGTGATCATGCCGTTGCAGTCGTCTTCGTAGTTGACGGCGTCCTCCATGCGCCGAAGGAAGAGATCGAAGGCGTCCTGCTTGCGTTCGACGACCAGTTCGGGCATCCCACGGGCGATCAGTTCGCGAACCCGAACCATGTTGCGGTACTTGGGCGGCTCGAACAGCCAGACGTAGAGAATGACGCCGCAGACGAACTCGCGAGCGACCCGCGTGAAGATCGGCTGAGTCGAGTTCGTCTCCGGCACGACGGCCTCGGCGATCTTCTTGGCATAGCGCACGACGACTTTGCGTCCGTGCTTCTTGTGGCGCTTGACGGCCCGATCCAACTCGTCGATCACGTTCCAACTCGCCGTCGGCAGGTTCGACAGGCCGAACGGATCGAGATTGATGAGCTTGTGTCCGCGTCGAATCGCTGAAGGTCCAAGCGTATTGACGATGTCGCCGTCGCAGTCGATGACGAAGGCTGAGGCTTGCTTCGGCAACATGCCGAGCCAACCCTTGGCCCAGCGCGTCTTGCCGGCCCCTGACGAGGCCACGACGGCAATGTGTCGCTTGCCTCGAATCCCAATCGGCATGGTCATCTTCAGACCGTGCCACCACAAGTGGCCGACAAAGACCGCGTCGCGCCGGTTGAACGGCAAGGTCATCGCAGACAACGGCCTTGTCCAACAGGCCGTCGCGCGTTTGCCGAACCGGAACTGGCGGAAGAAGCGGCGGATCGAGATCCAGACGCGATAGATGGGGCGCCACGGCGGCCCGGCCAGCAACCACCATCGATAGCAGCCCATGCCGGCGAAGCCAAAGCGGATTCCGAGCGCGAAGAAGATCGTGCGCGGAACGGCGAGCCAAAGCCACCAACTGAACGAGAAAGCCAGGGCGAAGGCGACGGGACCGTCGGGCGGCATTCCGAGCTGGGCGGTCAAGTACGCGCCCGGCTCCAGGAACCTTGCGACGATTTCGGAGAGGAAGTCGAAGCTTTCGGTTTCCAAACCTTGTTGTTCGAGGAGCAGGAAGAAGTACTCGGCGGCGACCTCCGAGGCCTGACGCGCCGTCCACGCGCCGCTCCCGGTCCGTACGCGACCGATGACGATCGCCAAGAAGGCGACGAGAGGCAGAACCAGCCAACAAACACGTTTCATAGCCGAGAGTTCCTTGCCAACGCGAGAAGAGGCCCTTTGGTGCGCGGGCGGCGGGCGCCGCCCGCGCGAAACGGACCGCCGTGCGGTCTAGGGAATACCGGCGATGCAGTAGGGCAGGAACGAGACGAGATCCGGCTCGGAGTGCATCGCCCGCCAGATGCGTTTGCGCGATTCGATCGAAGGCGGCGCGGGGGTCTTGTTCGACTGCGGACGCGTCTCACTCAAACCGCAGTAGACGACCTTGGTTCCGGGGTTCTTGAGCCGACCGACCAACTCCGACGGCACGGCGACGCCGGGCTCTTTCGCTGCCGTTGAAAGCAACGCCGTCAGCGTCGGGTCGACGTCTTCGAGAAGATCTGTCTTGATCATCAAGACGCAGCCGTCGTCGGGGCCGCAATCGAACGAGCCGCCGCTGAGCAACTCCAAACCTCGCTCAACCATCGCCAGCAAAGGCGTATGCAAGGTCGGCTCTCCGGCTTTGCAAGACGTCGTCACGCGATCGAACAGTTCGCTGGTTTCCTGCTCATACGTGCGGGCGTTTTCGTCCCGGCCGAAGACGCTGTCGTCGGCGATCGGGATCGGCTCGGTCCAAAGCAGATCCGGTTGTGCGTCACGCGGATTCGGGCCGATCGCCAAGTAGCTCAGCGTCGAACCGGACTGAATCCCCGGAAGACTGAACGTCGATCCGACTGCCTGAGCGAAGCCCGCACAGTTCGGCTCGACCGACAACGAACGGTCGACGCCCACGGCGATGTGCACGGGCGCGGTTTTCGTCATCCAATGAAAGATCCCGGCGCCGGTCGCGGCCAACAACACCGCGATCACGACGCCGACGTCGCTGTTTCCCCTAGTTGATCTACTTGCCGTCCTACTCGTTGTCTGATTCATGACTGTTCTACTCATCGCTGTCGCCTCCCAAGTCGGCGGCGCCGTCGACCGCGCCACGGTTTTCGGAGATTCCGGCGTGATAACCGGCTTCGACCGAATTCGTAGCGATTGTGATCAGAGCCTTGCGATCGGAGAGCAAGTGAGCTGCGGCAAATTCGCGATCGAGCGTCGCGAGAGCGGCTTCGATCTCATCGATGTCCTGTTGACGACCGTTCAGATGCTCTTCGGCGCTTTCGGCCGCGCCGCGCTTGCGATTGCGCTCGGCCTGCTCGGCGTCCCAGGCTTCGGCTGCGACGGCGATCCCGGTCGTATGCGCCTCCCACATCCAGACGATCGAGATCTCGACGAGCGTCAGCGCGGCGGCGAAGAGAAGGTCGCCGTAGGTGGTGGCGGGTACGGCTCGCAGCAAGAAGAGCGCGACGCCGATACTGATTCCGGCGTAGAAGCCGTGGCTGTGTTTTCTCATTGGATCTGCTCCTTGTGTTTTGGGTTGGCGGACGTGTTCTCACCCCCCTCTGAACCGCCGGCGAAATCGCTGTTCGACGGCATCAGGCCGAGGATGATGAAGAGGGCAAGGCCCCAGGCGGCCAGGCCGCCCGCGAGCCAGCGCATCGCCGGATCGAGACCGACACCCAAGTCGTGGAACGTCGGTGCGATCGAGAGCGTGAGGCCGAGTACCGCCGCGTGACGCAGCAGGACCTTCACAGTCGGACGAAGCTTCTCGGGCCCCATTTCCGCCCATGCCCGGCGAGTCTCCTGGACCCGGACCTTGGCGCGATCACGCTTCTCTAGCTGTCGCTCCAGTCGTTGTTCGAGCGTTTCGTAGCTTCGTCTCTTACGCTCTTGGTCCGCTTCGGACAGCGACTCGTGCAAGGCGAGCGCCATGGCGGTCGCTTCGCCTCGGAGCGCGGCCAACGTCGCGACGACCGCCGCGAGTGCGCCGCTCTTACGCGCCGTCTTGAATCCGAGCGCACGCGAATCCAGGCGGAGTCGTACGCGCGGGTCGACGACCGCAGTCGGCTTCGTCTCCTGGGCCGGAGGATCGTTCGACGACGATTCGGGGGACGCTTCTTGCGGTGGTTCGGTTCGGGTGGTCTGCGGCGTCTCCTGGAGAGCGTCCTTCCAGCGCCGCCACATCTTTTTGAGTGGCTCATACATGCCCTCGATGCTGAGGCAGGGCTGCTTTGGAACCGTGTCTTCTCTGCGGCAATTTCAGCGTCAGGCCGTCACGACACGTGGCCCCCAGCGTTTCAGCGTCGACGCATACGCGGTTCATTGCGTGTCAGCTCCGGTTCGTCGGGGAGGGCGCGACGAGATGACCGACCTTTCTTGCGCGGACACTAACCGGGCGCGGCGGTCGCGTCCATCCAGAGATCCTTTCTTTTTGGGTTTCCGCTACGCGGAGCCTCCACAAAAAGAAGAGGATCTTGGTGGACCCGCCTTCGCCTCGACCGCCCGGTTGACGTGTACCGGCAAGGTCGGCAATCCCGCCGGCCTCCAAACAACGAAAAGGAGACAGACATGTCCGCAACAAACCAAACCAATGAGTCGAAGACCAACAACCCGCCGGTGGCGAAAGTCCGAGTCGGACTGGTAACCGCCTCGATCTGGGAGCGCCGCACAGACGACCGCACCTTCTACGCAGTCAGCTTTGAGCGCCGCTACCGAGACGGCAACGGCGACTGGCAGACCGCCCACAACTACGACGGCGGCTCGGAGCTTCTCGCTCTCACCAAGGCCGCGGATCTGGCGCACACCCGGATCCTGGAGCTGCAAGCAAGCCAGTAGCGCAACCCGCGCTGCGTTCGGCGACCGAACAGGTCCGACCATCGAGGTCGGGCCTGTTCTCGTGCTCAAGTCGAGCCGTCTTCTCTCAACTCAAAAAGCGTGAGGCCCCAAGTGGGGCCGAACTCCGCGCGCGCGGATGCTTGGCGGAGGAAACGTTCCGGTGACCCATCGAGGGTCAACGAAACGTTGGAAGAAGAAGCTGTGGATATGCCGCACGTGTGGGGTTCACTCGCGCCTTGGTTGTGCCTAAATTGCATCTGCGCGCCAGGGTAGCGAGATGTGCCTTTGTACGCACAAACCGAACTGACGTTCGGTTCATGCGCCAAAGGCGATCTCGACAAGGAAAACCCAGGTTTTCCGTTGCATCCTTTCCTGGTGAGCGTCGCAGTCCATCAACGTCGAGCCGTCCATGTCGCAACCGCGCACCCAAGCCAGGCGAACTCGCCGTCTCATCGTGCGGACCAGCGATGAGGAGCACACTCTCATCGGTCGGCGCGCCGCTGAGGCGGGTCTGACCAGGAGCGAATACGCCCGGCGCATGCTGATCGACGGCCGCGTCGAGGTGAACCGGGAATTGGGCTACGCTCGTTCGCTGGTTCATCAACTCCGGCGCATCGGCGTCAACATCAATCAGCTGATGGCCATCGCTCACATCGACGGCGTACTGCCGCCGGATCTCATTCGACTCTCGGCGAAGCTCGAAGTGTTGCTCGACCGCATGCTCGGCCGTTTGGATATAGCCGACGACAAACAAGGAGGCGACGCCCGCTCATGATTCCGCGCCAAGCCGGACGCGGACGCTCGTTCGTCGGCGCCGGTCGTTACTACTTGCACGACAAACGCGCCGAGACCTCCGAGCGCGTCGCGTTCACGCACACCGAGAACGTTCCGACCAACGATCCCGAGAAAGCGCTCAAGTGGATGGCCTTCACCGCGATGCACGCCAACGACCTCAAACGTGAATCGGGAGGACGGGTGACCAGCCATTCTTGCGGTAAACCTGTGTTTACCTTCAGCCTGGCTTGGCACCCCGAGCAGGAGCCGAACAAGCACGAGATGGTCGGCGCCGGACGCACCGCTCTCGAAGCGCTCGGCCTCGAAAAGCATGAAGCCTTGATGGTCTCCCATACCGATCGCCCGCATCCGCACATGCACGTGATCGTCAACGTCGTCGACCCCGAAACCGGCAAGGCGCACAGTCTCTCCTACTCGAAAACCAAGCTGTCGGACTGGGCCGAAAACTACGAACGCGAACACGGCAAGATCTACTGCGATCAGCGGGTCGAGAACAACCAGAAGCGGCAGCAAGGCGAGTACGTCAAATACCGGGAGCCGGAGGTCGACCTCAAGACCGAGATCACGGAACTCTACCGACAATCGGACAGTGGCGCGGCCTTCCAGGCAGGTCTCTCCGAGCTGGGCTACAAGCTGGCGCAGGGCAAGCGGATCGTCTTGATCGACCGGGAAGGGAAGATCCACAGCCTCTATCGGCAGATCGAAGGCGTCAAAGCCGCCGAGATCAAGAACCGTCTCGGCGACGTCGAACTTCCCGATCTCGATGGGGCGCGAGGACAGGTCGAGAGAGCTGCCGAGGCGGCGAAGCCAGAACCGAAACCCGAGACTCCAACTACAGCGCCAACTCAGCAGGAGCTAAAGAGTCAGCTGGAGGTCTTCGATCGTGATCAGCAAGATCGTGACTGGCAAGAGTCGATCATCGACGCTGCGATCGAGCACGCGGAGAATCGGCGACCACCCCATCAACAACCGCGGGGCATGCCCGACCGTCCACTAGCCGACGAACCCGCCGATACCTCGGACGGCGAGCCGCGCGACTCGACACCGGACCATGCCAAATTCCAGAAACTGTTTCCATTGCCGACGCACGTTCCGCCGACGCCCGCGCAGAAGAACCTGCTGATGCAGCGTCAGGCCGATGAGCGTCTAGCGCTCTACGGCGAACATCTTCGCCGCCGTCGCGAGAACGAGTCGCTGCTCGACCGCACCTTCCGCAACAAGGAGGCCCATCTACAGGAACAGGTCAACGACCTCGAACACACCTTGAACAACACGAACGGTCTTCAGCGCTGGTGGATGCAGCTCACCAACAAGCTCCCGAAGGAACCAGAGAACGAACTTGCTGACCTGAGGGAGCAACTAGTCGAGACACAGCAACAGATCCGAACGACTCAAGACGACTTCGAGCAAAGCGTCGGGCATCGCGAAGAAGCTCTGCGCATTCGTCACGAGCAGCAGCAGAAGGCCCTCGACCCCAGGCCCACCGAGCATCTTGACTCCTATGCCGAAGCGGGGCGGTGCGATCAGCATCTGGAGAATCACCCTGAGGAGGACGAAGGGCCGTCTATCGTGTACTGACTCACGAAGCCCGAGTCCGGCGATGCTCAGTGCCGCCCACTGACCGGCCGAAGCCCGACAGAGTGCGAACGGGTTTGCGGCGCTTGCTTGGTAGGACGATCTCGCGACCGCTCAGGCCGACGTTCCGTCGGATGGGGCCACACCGAAGACCGCAGTGTCGCAGCAAAGTCGCCTTGAGACGAGACGGCCGTAGTTTGAGACAGATCGCAACCGTTGTGAGGAGAGCGGATGTCACATGCTGTCAACGCAGTAGTCCTCCCGAGCGCATTGGCTCGTAGCGTGCAGCCTGCCGCGCGCAACGCCCCGTCCAAGAAGATGTTGCCGAGGAAGGAGAACTATGGAACGCGCCCAACGTACCAGACGTTACGACGACACGAGAGTCCTTGTCATCGACGACGAGACCGACGTCTATGAGCTTCTTGAGGCCGTGCTCGCCATCGAAGGAATGGCGACCACGCATGCCAAAGACGCCGCTGGCGCACTGAGGGCGGTAGCGGATTTCGAACCCCACCTGATCATTTTGGACCTAGGCCTGCCCGACTGCGACGGAGTGACCCTTTGCGTCGAATTGCGGCGCCGGTTTCGTGGACCGATCGTCGTACTCACAGGACGTACGTCTGAGGAATCGGTGGTGGAAGCGCTCGACGCCGGTGCCGATGATTACGTAACCAAGCCCTTCCAGATCCATGAGTTTCGAGCCCGTTTACGGGCGCTGATTCGACGGAAGCGGCCGGCGCCCGAGAGCCTGGATGCCGGTCCGTTTAGGCTGGATCACGCGAAGCGTCGCTTGGAGCTTCGAGGCGGGTGGGTCCCGCTGACCAAGACGGAGTTCGATGTCTTCGCGCTACTCTTTGCCAATCGAAACCGATTGGTGACCGCGGATCGATTGCTTCAGAAATTCTGGGGCGGCAACCACGGGTACGTGCAGACGCTGCGTGTACACATCGGCCACATCCGCGCCAAGATCGAAGACGATCAATCCGAACCCAAGTACCTGCTCACCGAGCTGGGAGGTGGATATCGGCTTGAGATTCCGGAGGATGAGATCCGCCCGCTTTCGGTAGCGAGCGGGGCCCAAGGCTCTTAGTCGACGCTACCCGCTCCAAGCGGGCAGAATGAGCTAAGACTGAGTGTGTGAGCTTGTCTTCCTAGTGTCGCGCCAGTTTGCGCCCTTTCGTTTACTAGACCGCTCATGCCGTGTGCTCGTCGAGACTCAGTGAGTCGGCGAACGATCGGGCGATGAGCTCTGGAAGCCTTTCCTGGCGAACAAGCAGTCCCTCCAGCAGGCGATCACGGTAACGTGCGTTGAGCAACTCGGTCGGCGCGTAGTCGAGCATGGCGCGCACCTCCTCTTCAGATAGGCAGCGGATCGCTTTGAGAGTGTTCGTCCAGTCGAGCGAATGCGCGGCCCTCTGGTAGCGATCGATCTCACGAGCAGGGGCCTCGCTATAGGTTTCTACCTCGAAGCCGCCGAAGCAGCGGCTGTGGCCAATTTTGAACGCCCTGATGGAGGGGGGCTCGGAGCAGCGGCCGGCAAACACAGGATGAGCCTTCCCCGCGTTCGCCGTCCAAACATCGAAGACCGCCCACTGAACCATCTCCTCCAAGTTTTCAACCCAGCCGAACAGCTTTTCGGGCACGTAGTCGTACAGCCGGTGCCCGAAGCCAAGGACACGGGATCCGAAGCCAAATTCTTCGGTCGGACCTTCACCGATGCCTGCACGCACCCCGGACACCCGATGCATCTTCACCAATCGTGTGACCGGGGTTGACAGACCGAGCGAGGCAGCGACGCAGCTAGCGGCGGCCTCGTGAGAAGCGTCCAGTCGCATCTCGGAGTTCGTCTTCACAAAGTAGTGTTGGTTGTCGTCGGCCTTAACGAGCGTGGGTCCGCCGGGCTTTAGGGGCGGGCGGACCATGGACACGGCCGTGATCGGGCAATTCTTCCATTCAAGCATCGTCGTCGTCCCCTCAGCTAGAACCATGCAGAGTACGGATGCACTCAGGGCTTGTGCGATCTCCTGAAAAGTGACGTCGGTGTTGACTCCTATTTTGGTGCCTTTCCGAGCGTCGACTGAGGAAATAGTACTAAGAAGAAAAGGGATCCGGGGTCGATTTTTCCGAGAAAACAGTTAATTTATACAATGTTTATCGCCCGTGAGGCCAAGCGGCGGCTCCTCTGGTTTTTCGCCTGGCTCCTAAAGATACTGTAAAGGAGGCCGAAAACCCCTTAGCGCTCTTCGTCGATAGCTGCTACCATTCCTTCGGACGCAGGCGGATTCCGCCGAAACGGCGGTACGCTCGTTCAAACGCCCGAAACGTTTGTCCGAAACCGTTCTTGGAGTTGCGTTTGGAGGAGAGATGGCTGTGAGTACATCGCCCTGTTTCCAGATCGACCGGATGCACTATTACCCGAGCGTGGTTGACGACCACGAGTCCATCCTTGTCGGAGTCTTCGTAATAACGCCACACGGGAGGGCGTGTGCCTTTTACCCGGCACCGCTGGAAGATGCGGACCCAATGGACCAAACTGTCGTCAACGCGACGCTGGCCGAACTCCAAGCCGTGGCGGACCCGCACATCGCCTATCGCTCGATCGCGGAGAATTCCGGAAACAGTCTACGTCTTGACGGCTGGCGTCCGATTCAGGCTGAAGATGCGGTCAGCGCGGCCGCCGAGGCCATGCGGACGGTAGTGAACGCACGGGGAAAGCCCTCAGGCCAAGCGACTGCGACATCCGCTTAGTCCTCATTTTGATTCCTAAGCTAGCTCTGGTCAGCAAGAGAGAGGATACGTTTGAACTACACCCCCCCACACTCGATTCTTGTCGTCGACGACGAGCCTTCCGTCATCACGTTCATCCGGACCGTGCTTTTTGAGGAGGGCTTCGACATTTTCTCCGCCTGCGATCTCCAAGGCGGTTTGGAGGCGCTCGCCTCGGAGCCGTCGCTGGTGATCGTCGATTTGGGGCTGGGCTGTGAAAGCGGCATTCCGTTGATCCGGCAGGCTGCTGGGTGCGTACCAAGGCCCGGAATCATCGCTATCTCCGGCTCCGGTCCTGGGGCGCTTGACCAGGCCGTGCGGGCCGGCGCGGACCATGCGATCGACAAGCCGTTCTCGCCGAATCTACTCCGAACGGCCGTCTCTGAACTGGGGATGCGAGCGGGCGGTGTTCGCAAAGCTCCGGGCTCTATGAGGCTGGGCAGGTCCACTCAGCGCGAACCGAGCGCAGCTTAGGTGTACGTCCGTGTCGCGCCTAGCGACTACGCCCATGCCTTGTTGCGGTTCCCGGCTGGGCAAGGCGTTGGGGTGCGTGCCGCGAGACGACCGGGAGGATGTCCAGAAGATCGTTGAAAGCAAAGACCCTCCGGACTGGTGTCTCGCGCGAGTGGACCTGAGTTTCAGCTGACAGCGACATTCAGGCCCACCGGGATATGTGGCCGATCCGAAAGGCTCAGGCGATTCGGAGCGCGCCCCGCCTCATCTCCCAGACGCTTGGCTGGGCCACTCTTGGCCCTAGGAGTCAACGTCTGACAAGGGCGGAAGAGGCTCTGCGCCGAACACCTGTGGCGGGACAAAGGGGTGCCGTTCGAGCGGAGCATCGCCCTGCTGGCTCATGCGGATCTGGTAGCGAGCTACGACGAGATGGGGAGCCTGCACCGCTGTGAAGGGGTTCGCCTGGAATCCCTCAACCTGTGAATCAGGAAAGTAGGCGGACCATCCGTATCGTCCTTCGACGAAGACGGGGCGCCCAAGACCCCATGCTTCGAAAGTATTCCCGGCGGCTTCCACTTGCTCGGGACTCAGGTCCTCCGGTATCCCGACGCCGCGGAAGTGCATAAGGTCTTGATCCCAGGAGAGTTGCGCGGCACCACCGGCCCTCGTTGGGCGCTCTCCGAAAACTGCAACGAACTCGGCGGGAGCATCGTTGCGCGACGGATCCGATCCGGGAAACGCTGCCGACCACGGGTTCTCGCCGGTGAACGGAGAGACTAGCCACCACTTGCCCCCGAACTCACTGGGCGCTCGCCGGTAGGGCCCAAGCGGGTATCGTGCCGACTCGGGAACATCCTCCAATCCCCCGGCGCTCAGGACCTGGCGATCCGGAGCCGCCTGCCCGGGAGCCCCAACGAGGTCCGGTCGATTTCCGCGGGACCGTGCGGGACGGCTAGGCGGGAGGTCGGCCTCTGACGACTCGACCGCAACAGTGGACTTGCCGATGAGCCGCGACCGGGCCGGAACGAAAGCCGACGACGAGGTTCGAGGGGTACTCGTAGCACCACGCGGCGGGACTGCTGGTCTGACGGCTGTCGTCCTACTCGGCGTCGCTCGCGTACGTGCCAGTTGCGAGCGGAATTCAAGGTCGGCTCCCGGCTGAGCGGACGACCTCGGTGTGGTCGAGAAACTGCGGCCAGAAGTTAAGTGTGAGAACGGATGGACCATGCCGGGGGGAGTAGCAGTTGAATGACCAAACGCCAAAGAGCTTACTCATCAATGGTTTCCGCTGTTTCTGCAGCCGCGCGTCCATTGCCGTGGCGTCGCAGACTCGTCGGCCCCGCCAAGTTCTTGCCGACGAGCCATGCGGTCGGCGGGTAATCGCTTGCTCGCCGACCCGCGTCCGGCTCCGACCCAACGTCAAACCGACGCCCAAAGACGGGCCAGCAGATCGGTGCCAAGATCGTCGCGAACCACTCACCGCGCGATCGATTGCTCGATATGGGTCAGCACAGCTCGCGATCCTTCAGCGTCACGCTGAGTGATCGCTTGGCCAAGGTACTCGACAACGTCCTGGAGCCCGGTACCAGTTGTTGAAAGGTGCAGGTTGAGCCACGCATCCGTCGTCAAGATCCAATCGATTGGATGGTCGTCAAGACGACGGGCTAGGGCGGTGGTCAGTTGGTGAAGTCGCACGGGCGACTGGCCCAGTTGCAAGTCTTCCCAACACACGAACCTTACGATAATCGTAGGTTGAGCCAGGGTCAAGGCGGCGGGACGGCTGGGTGCCGAGCAGAGAGGCCCGCTCATTGGCGGGAATACGAAGTTGACGAGATCAACATGATGACCGATCTGTGGCGCGTAGGCTGCGGAAACCGTGTGGTCCGCCGGACGAGCCCCCTACGCCCCGTCGGTTTCGGCACACGTCCGCGCGGGCCTTGCTGCAGCCGTGGAACGTGACGGTCCGCGACGCGGTCGAGCTGCTGGGCGAAATTGAACAGGTCCGATCCCACGCTGCGCGAGTGCCGGAGAGGCAGGATCGACTCACCGCCGTTCTGCGCTGGGCGCTTGCGGACAAGCCGGGGCCCGAGCCCGATCGAGTCCGGTGCTACCGCTCCGTTCCGCCCGCACTAGACATCGATGTCTTCTCGGGGCCAGTTTCCGCCTCTGAACCCATGGAAGAATGCCGGTGTCCTCGCAGTCGGAATGCCCGGTAGTGCTACCAGACGAGGATGTCCGGACTCCCGTTGAAAGCGGCGACTCTCCGTGACTCGTATCTTACGCGGCTATGGCCTGAGCGGCGGGGCGGTTTCGGTTTGAGCTGGTCGACGGCGGCTAGCAACGGCGGCAGATCACGATAGCCTTTGATCCTTCTGAAGTTGCCTTCGGCCACCCTCAACGCCGAGCCCACCCAGCGCTCGGCATGATCGCCTTCTTGCCAACACTTCACCCTCCGGCAAACTGTCTCGACCAGCTCAAACCGAAAACGCCGACTCGATCGGGTTCGTCGTCGCCAACGTCCGTCGCAACCAGCCCTCCGCCGGCAAGCGGTTCACCGTCAGCGTCTCCTCCAGTCCTTCTTCGAGCGAGCGCGCCGCCGACGGATTCAACTCCTGCAACTCGCGATGCAACCGTTCCAACGCAAGCTTGGCCTCGTTCGTCGAAGTCATCGCGTACGCCGCCGCCATCCGTTGGTCGACCGCGTCGCGATGCTCTTCGCTTAAGTGGCCGCACACGTTGCGCCGCTTGTGCACTTGGCAACGCTGGATCAGCGCGTCCGCACCGGCGTGTTCGCGCAGCGCCTTCACCAACGCCTTCGCCCCGTCGATCACGTACAATCGCGGCTCGCAAAAATCGACGCCGCGATCCTCCAAATCGCCCAACAACGACGACACGACGACTGCGTTCTCGCTCGCTCCTTGGCGCAGCCCGAGAACCATCTTCGCCCCGTCTGCCGGCACTCCCAGCGCCGCGAGCATCTGTCGGCCCTTGTATTCGATGCCGTCCAAATAGATCGCGCACAAGCGCACGCCGGACAAGTTGCGCTCCATCAACCCGCGCACTTTGCGGCGCGAGACGCGAATGAAATGTTCGCTCACCGCCGACTTCTCGATGCCGTAAGCTTCGGCGAATTCGCACACCGCACGCGCGGCTTGCGGACCTTGACTTTCTGCCCGTCGACGACCAGAAAGCTTTGTTCGCTTCCCCAGCGATAGGCCTCGTCGTCTTTGGCGACGACGGCAGCGTTCGCCGGCGAGCCGGCGAACTTCGTCTTCCATGGCGAGCTGCATCAGCTCGAGGCCGGCGCGGCGCATGAGTTCTCCGACGCCTTCTTGCAGACTGGCGGCGACTTGCTTCAAAGGCAGATGGAGTTGCAACTCGCGGTCGCTCTGATATCGTTTCTTCACAGCGGCTCTCCTTTCTCGATCACTCGAAGACTTTCAGCCCGAGACTACTTCAGGCTCGGGCGGAGAGTCGCTGCTTTCTACGATTTATCGGACATCCTCTACCAGACCGCCCGTCACCCTCTACTCCTCCCAGCTTGGCCGACCTGTTTCAAGTTCAAGAACTGCCCGCAGACGCCCAATGTCGGTATAGCCGAACTCAAGGTTTCCTGATCGGCGTGATGTTAGTCGATATCACGGATCTCCACGTTAGCCTAGGCGTATCGCGAGTTTGTGCGCGACTGAGGCTGAAGAGCACGAACGGATCGTCGTGTACGGCGCGCTGGGGGAGATCGCCGAGTCAGGGCTCGACCGCATGTTGGACGCGTTTCACAAGACCTGTCCACACAGCTTCCCTTTCAATCTCGCGCTCGGTCGGCCTCGTGCCCTTCAGGCGCGTAGCGAAAAGCTTGATCGAGGCTCTCTGGAACAACCGAGAGGGCCCTAGTAGCACCTCGCGGCGGACAACGGCGGATCACCCCGCGAGTTTCGGCTGCACTTTCTAAGGCCGCGACGATTGCTTCCGCCGCCCGACCACGACTCTCAATCGCTTACGCTACGTCGCTCTTCGTCCACGAGTAGTACTCTTCGTCGAGAGCAGCTGGACTCTCCCCTAACCGGCTTCGCGAGCCCAAAACAGATACACGCGTCGCCGGCACAGATGTTCTTACCGAGCGGAAAGGAACCGATACCAGAAGCTTCCCAGAGCGGCGCGCATATCTCGGCGCAGGTCAGCCGATTTGCTAGCGCAGGCGGCAGCTTGTCTCCCTGTCCGTCGAGAACGACGACCCGGGTCTCCAGAGCTACGGCCTCGAACACCTCAATTGCCCCGAATCGACCCCATTCCGAGCTATGCAACTCATCAGCGAGCCTCCACTCGGACGGGTATCCTTCGCGGCTTGACAGCTTGAGTACCAGGCGATCAGCAGCCCTGCGGTGGGTCGGTCGGTCGGCGTCAACTCCGAATAGACGAAAGGCCCTCGCGCCGCACGGCGGCACTAGCGTCGAGAGGTACTCTTCGACGTCGTGCTTGGTCTCAAACGCATGGAGGCCAGAGGCTCCCGTTTGGCAATCGTCTTGGTGCCGAACCAGATAGGCTGTGCGATTGTGCGTGAGCGAATTCGCTAGCAGTGGGGCGTCGGGCGTACCTTGAACCAGCGCTACGCCGACCGCCATCGTGAATAGGACGGCCCGGAGTGACTTGAACATGCTCCTTTCCTCCATTTCGATTCGTTTTTGCCTTTCAAACTCCGTGGGAGCTGATCAGGATGTCCCGTGGGTCACCTGACGGGGACCAACGTCGAGAAGCAGTTGCATCCGTCTCCGATCGAGTGGGCGTTCGCCGGACCTAGAATTGGGGCCTGGTCGCCGAAACCCGAGGCCGCCCAGAGCCGACTACACGTTTGAAGGCAAGGCGAGACTGCTGGGCCAGAGTTTGGGATCGCGCCCAGATGGGTGACGCGATTGTCGGAGTCGACGACCGCCATCGACGCCATACCGTACGGTACGAACAGCCTCAAGCCAAGGCCGGACGTGGGCGGGATTTGAGCGGTCGCAAGCTCCAAGCCGCTGCCACTGATCGTCGCCTCGGCATTGCCCGCGCCCAGCACTCTCAGCTGCGGACGGAACGAGATAGGACCGGGGCTACGCGGCGTCCTGAAGGTATTTCCGGTAACGTTCCGCTGGTCGTCGTATCCGAGAAAACCGAGCTGGTCGTCAGTCGAGCTGAGGCCGAACTTTCTCCGGCCGCCAACCTCGAAAAAGAGCGTGGCGGTGTGGCGATTGACTTTGGAGGCGATTCCAAGCTCTGAAAAGAGAGCGCCCCCTCGATGTGTCAGCGCGCCCGCTGGCGCCCCGAAAGAATCTCGCCAGACTGACACGGGCGCGACTTGCCCATGGGCTCCGATCGTCGTGAGACTCACATCAGCAGCTGCTTCAGAGTAGGCGACAGCGTCTAGCGCCGGCAGCGCCCCGATACTGGAGGGAGAGACCGGGTCCGATCCAGACTGCCCATGGGATGGAGCGTGAACGGGTATCGACTGGGTGGGCGGGCGACCTCGGCTACCGCCCGCGATCGACCATCTCTCGCTAAGAGGGGCTGTCGCAAGAGGCGATTCCTGAGCGTCTTCGCCGCGCACTTGGAGGCGCCGACGCCTTGTAGGCAGCCCCCTGGAGGCGTGGGCAGTTGGCGCTTGGGTGAAGCCGACTGGGGGGCCGCAGCCCATCAGTGAACGGACGTTGCCCGTCGAATCGATCGAGGAGAGTTCCATGTTGCTGGCGTTCAAGAAAAGGCGCACGTTTCCGGGGACCGGGCTCTGTGGCGGCGAAGTCGGCGGGAACTCAATATATGCCCCCTCGACAGTGACCGATCCGCCGGAACTTGAGTCGTCGACGGCGATGGGCCTTAGAAATGTCGCTTGCCCTTCCCGTTCGATCGATACGACCGGGCCCGCAAAGCTCCCCGCGTCGTTATAGGTAGTGATTTGGAGCGCGTTTTCGAGGACGAGCAATCCGAACCGCCGGATGCCGTCGGTCTGAAAAAGGAGGCTTACCACCGATGATCCGGTCTTTGAAGAGAGGCCCAATTCTCTAAAGAAAGCCGACCCCTCCGAAGTAACAGTCCCCACCAACTCACCCGCTCCGTTCCGCCACGCCTGCAAGGGAGCAGACTGGTTGGCCGAGCCCAGAACGGTCAACGGCACCCGATCCGGTGCGCTGGATCTCAGGATCGTATCGACCGCGGCGGCCGCCCCTATTGACGACGGCGAAACAGGATCACTCCCGCCGGAGGCATGGGTGTGGGCATGTGGCTCCAGCGCCTCCTGACCCGGGACGGGCTCATCTAGGTTCGCACGTGCGACGATCAACCCCTGTTCCGAGCCCGAATCGCGGTTCGAGGCTCCGCCTGTCGGGGGAGACGCCGGAAGCTCGTTGTGCAACGGCTCAAGGTAGTCCGGAACGTATCCTTGGTGGTGTACCGGTTCTTCCCCGCTATTGTCGATCAGGAAGGCGTAGCCTCGCGCCCCAACGAAGTCGCAGAGAACAACGAGATGCCCGTGAAAGTCAGACACGGCCGGAGGCTCTCCGTCGGGACCACCCACGGATACAAGAAAATTGAGCTGCTCTCCTGGCTCAAGACGAATCCTTCCCGAACTCCGTTCCTCCGATTCTTCATCCTGATAGAACTGGAAATCGCAATCTCCTCCGTGCGGAACCGCGTCCATCCGCGACTTGGAGATGTTTGAGACCGATACCCCAGTATCCCATCCCTGTTCGCTTACAACGAACGGAAACACGAGCCGGGTCCGACAGGGATGAAGGTAAATGAGCTCCGCCTCATCGATATACGCTGGTTCCGCGACCGCTTCGCCGTCCACTTGGTGGAGAGCCGCCGAAACGAGTATCCTCCCGACTGGAGAAGGCGATGCCCATTCCAGATCAAGCGCGATGTCGATCGTCTCTAGTTGCGCCGACGAGCCGCCGTCTAGTCGGAAGTGAAGTGTCTGGTCCGCCGACGAAGACGACCCGCTGGTTCGCTCGTACGGTGTCGCACGAAGCAAGTCGGCCGCTTTGGCTGCCGATCGATTCGAACCCGGCGACAAGATCCGAAGGCCCTCCGGAACCTGTCTGAAACGCAAGGACAGTCCTCTGCCGACCGCGTTCCACGTCGAGGGTAACGTCTCCCTCAAGTTCACCTTCATCTGCGCTGTGCCGCTGCCGCATAGCCGGGTCGGCGTCCGTGCCGAGGGGATACTCAGAGCGAACGGCTTTACCGGGAATCCAACAGTTGTCGTCGCAGTCGTGGAGCCCGGCGCGCCTTCGGCAGCCACGGTGATCCCAGCCCGAAGCGGCGTGGGCCCGAAGCCGACGTTCGAAACATCGACATGTAAAGACGTGAGTCGAAATTTCAACAGGTCAGCGCAGAATTCCCCGGAACACCCGACCGATGCGCCGCTAGAACTGGGGATTTGAGTCCAGACTGCTCGATGGCTCGCTCCTTCGCCGATTTCGGATATATGGTCGACGTCGATCTTCGCCGCTCCGCTTGACCGATGTGGAGAGGATTCGTGCCACATCGGTACGGCTAGTCTTAGCAGCGGTGAGGAGGGCGACGCCAAGAGCCGGACCTGAGGGGGTAGCTCAATCGACACCGTGAGGTAGCGTGGCGTTTCGCTGCCGGGCATCTCTGGAGCCAAGCGGCCGCGACACTCAACGGAGATGTCCGGGAGCTTCTCCGCCGGACTACCGGCAGCGATGCTCTGCGGGAGCGAGACGGCCGCGCAGGTAAACGTCCTCTGATCCGCATAGCCGGGCATGCAGGAAAGGAACAACATGCACAAAATGAGCGTCTCGAGATGGGGGGACCGATGCTGACGCGGCCACGTAAATCGTCTTCTCATGAGCCGGTTCATAGTTTGCCAATCGGCTCTACGAGCCGCTTCTTTAGCTCGCCTCCGCCAACCAACGAGCGGATCGGTATCCGTCTCGCCACGTCCGCTTGTCGCGAGATCCGGGATTCGTCGTGCGAAAGAATCGACCCATCGCTCAAGTTTCGGGCTGCCTATCCGATTGAGTTCGGTAATGACAAGATTGATGATCTTGCTGGTTCTCTCAGCGAGTGCTCTAGTCGCCGAGTATGCGAGCGTCTCTTTGAGCCAGAGCGGCCCCTGCGTGTACGCGGTCTTCTTTGTAACCACCGCTGCAGGGCAAACTCGAATGTTCTTGGATGAAGACTCCGACACCTCGAACGGAGTCCGAACTCGCAACTATGGCAACACCAGCTCTACGGGAAGCCTCCAGCTCTGCGGCCTCCGCCAGGCGACGACCTATCATCTGACAATTGATACAGCCAACCACGGTTCGTTCGTCTGCACCGAGACCTGTGACGACTGTGACTTCGGAGCGGGGCCCTCCGTTGGATTTCACTGTGCCGACATCGGTGCACACCCCACGTTCACTACTCCAGAGACCTTGAGTCCGACGCCTGCTCCGCCGATTCCGCCGGTCCACGGCTTCGATCCCTCGGAGATCTGCGATCGGGCCCCGTCGACAACGAGGACACTCACGTGTGAGGACGGACTTGTCACAGATTGGGCCTCCAAGTGGTCCGAGGCCCGAAGTCGCGACTCAGATGCGGTGCACGAGATCCTCATACCGTCGGGATGCGTCATCCAGCAGGACGGGCGGCTCGACTTTGGCGACTGGACCGGGTCTGGAAGCCAAACCGGAGGAATCGTCATCCGCACCGCAGGCGACTCGCGTCTATTCCCCCCTCCCGGCGTAAGAACCGATCCTAGCTTCGCTCCTATTCTCGGGGGATTCAAGGTGCCCTCGAATCGGTCATCCTTCGGGGGATCTCCTGCTTTCATCCCATTCAGTTTTCGGCCTGGATCTAGCGATGTTTGTTTCCAGAACGTCAAGTTCATCAGGCCTGCCGCAGAGAAAACGAACTACATTGCGCGAATCCAAGGCGTATCCGGAACCAACAACCACGTTCTCGAACTCCAAGAACCTTTGCCGCCACACGTGCACGATACCGACGACTTGGTTGTCGATTTCGACGACTGTGATGGGCTCCAAGGCCTAAAGCATGCACCGAATGCCGACGCGGGAAGCACGCGTGTCACCCTTTCTGGGGGCCCCTACACCAACAACGGGCCCTGCCAGTCGGGCCGAGCCGCGTTCTTTACGGCAGCCAAGATTGCGTCCTTCGAGAACGCCCCCTCGGTGCGAATCAATTTCACCTCTGAGCACGGCTTCTATGATCTTGAGGCACTTGAAATCGATTCGATTCAGGACAACGGCGATGGAACCTCAACCCTGCATCTAATTCGCGAGATGCATAGAACCCGAGGCCAGGAACTCTATATACGATCCGGGGACGTTGTCCGGGTTTCAGATTCAAGCACCTCACTAGACGGCCGAATGCACGTTGTGTCGACCTCGACTGCCGAGTCGATCACAATCGCCGGGTACGCCGATTGCTTCGCGGCCTGCGGTAGCGTCCGAGAGCATCATGCCCTGATGGTCGTAGGATCTAGCGTACCCGCGCTGGATGGACCTCACCACTACCGAAAGGTCGATCTCGATACGGTTGAGTTGCTCGACACGGCGCTAAACGCCTCTGGCGGCGCCGGAGGCTACGCAATGCAGGCCGGTACTTCGGCGTTGCCTCTGTTCAACCTGGGCCGGCAACAAGAGCGAATCGCCTTCGATCGCGTCTTCGTCGACTGCGGAAGGCTCCCCTATCGATCTAAGAACTGCGTCGCTGCTGGCGGCATCGTCGCTCTCTCGATTGCCAACTCGTTCTTCATCGGCCCCAAGAACGCCTTTGTGATCGATCCGGTCTCGAAGAAGATTCGCGATTCGCCGACGAGCCCAAGTAATTCCGGGCCAGTGTTCCTGCGATACAACGGTGCGAGCGATGTGCAAATTCGCAATACAACCGTCGTCGATACCCACGGCATAGTCTTCGCTGGCGATAACGGTTGTTCGTCCCAACTCGCCGACCTGACGGTCCAGCGGGTTGCAGCGGAGAAGCCTCTCCGTTTCGTTGCAGGTAACCCAGAGTCGGACGGGCTGTACTACAACGACCGGCATTCGCTGGAACTCAAGTGTGGCGAGCGCGTGTTGCTGGAAGGATATTACGCGGGTGGGAGCTGGGCGGACGCTACTCCGTCGGCCGCCGCGCTGATGTTCCGCGCTATCGGAGGCGGCCCCCTGTCCTCCCCCTTTGCGACCAGGGATATTGCCATTCGCGGGCTTCACATTCCCAGGTCTTCTTCGGGAGTGCAGGTCCTACAGGGGGCAGTGTCCCATCGAGCGCCTCCAATCCAGCGGTTCTCTATGGCTGACAGCCTTTTTGAGGAACTCGACTACTTTCAATACGCCTCACAACCGGCGCAGATTTCCGGCTCCAAGAAGGGCAATTGTTGTAACTTCGCGGGTTTCTGGCTCTTCTTCTCGGGCGACCAGTCAGACATTCGGATCTCGAACAACACCCTCGGGCATCAGCGGTGTCGTGGCGTTGGTTGCCTCCTCGATATCGGTGGAGGGTTCAAAAATCGTCTGGTCTTTGAGAACAACGTCGCGCCATTTTCGCGGAACGGATTCGCGTTCGGCGTCGATACCGAGGACAACGGAAAGAATGCATTTACGCCCTCCTGCGAGCACCAGGGGAGCGGTCAAGGCTATTGGGAGTGCCTTGTTCACGAGATTCTGCCAGACGGCCAACATCGGCCGGATCCTTACTCAGCTGTTCGTGACAGCGTGTTCTTTGGAGGACTGGAGAACATGTTTGTGTCAGAACAGACATACGATGATTGGGCCAATAGCAACAGCGATTCCGTCACGGTGTCCGGCTCCGAAACAGAGGCCTATTTCGACGGATGGACGACAGGAAACTTCTATCCTCAGAGTTCGACGATGGCAAGTCGCATGGACGAGGTGTTCATGCCAGGAACCTGGGAATCGACCGTTCCTGACAAGGGATTCGACGAGCGGCGATTCGCTGCATATCGCGGTCTCATCGGAAACGTCAGTTTCACGTGGCTCTCTCCCAACTCTGCCCGGGTGACCTATCCGGCCCCCGAGGATTCAAGCCTCCAACCAGAGCGCTGTTGGGTCGACTATTCTACCGATCCGTTGTTCGGGAAGGAATGGTGGGCGCATGGTGGGCGGATTCCAGATTCTGGGCTGGCGGGGGACCGGAGTATCGATTTGACTCAACTGCTAGAGGATCGAGACTACCATTGGAGGCTACTCTGTCCCGGAACCCAAGCCCGCGGGCATTTCAGGTCTGGCATTCAGTAGGCCGCTTCAATCCAGCCGTCAGCGGGCCGGCATGGCTGACCTTGGATAATCTGGAGCCCGCTCCGGCAGCACTCGCACCTACCAATCTGGCGATTCAGTCAGCCCGGTTGTCGCCGTCATTTGAGGTCTTCTTGAGAGGCGGAACAGGTTCTGTCCAGTGCGTGGTCCAAGAGTGCGGCGACGCGCACTCTTGACGGGGTCCAGTCGGTCGCGTGGCTAGCTCGTCGAGGGGCGATACCGTGCGGGCCGCTGTTCGTTGTAGTCGCCCCACCAAACAGAAGAGTTGCTGCCGCTAGTTCGCTCGGCCGAAAGGCACGAGCATCTCGTTGGCAACGACCTAGATTGCTGTCACGCCGCCCTCGACTATGCCTGTTGCAACACCACCTTGCACCGCTATAACCTTCTAGGGTGGCTGACCTGTTCGAGATCCAGAAGCTGTTCTACACGCCAGACATCGAGATTCCGGAAGAGAGTACCCTGGTCGGTGTGATCCTCATCGATCCGGACGGCTCTCGTGTTGGATTTGTGTTTCGAGAGTTGTCCGCTGGTGAGGCTGAAGAGCCCGATCGAATGGTCGTCAACGGGACTCTAGAAGAGATCGCGGAGGCTTGTCGAAACGGCGTGCTCGACCAGATGCACAAGGCTCACCTTCGTAATCTTTCATTGAATCTCGCTCTCGCCCCGCCGCGTTCCCTTTCGACAAGCGATCGTATCGAAGCAAACGTGCTGATGTGCAGAGCTCTTCCAGGAGGCGCGACGGCTTACAGGCCATACTGACGCTGTTGGGCGAGTAATCGCGACTTGGAGCGGGCGGCGACGTGCGGGACGGGTGTCCAGCGTTTCCTGGACTTCAGCGGACGACGCTGACATCGGACCGGCATTCAAGGTCGGACTCAGGACATGGCCGCAGCTTCCCGAGGGTGCTGCTGGAGTCGTAGCCGCCGAGGGGCCCAGACTCCAACTGAAGGTCTCTCCGTTCACGGCCCCCGATTCGCATCGAGTCCATACGGCTCCGATTATCGAGATATTGGGGCTCGGGCCAACTATGCTTGCCCTCGACTGAGGCTAGTCGATCACTCACGGCACGTCCTCACTTATCCACGAGTAGCGCCGCTCGTTCACTCGCAGGGACTGATGAAGAATCCCTATCTCGTCGGCCAAAACCTCCCCACCGTGGATCAGGTGATGGTTCTCTTGGCCGCCGACGTGTGGATAAGCAAGGTGGCGGTCGGGGCGGCGGAGGGGTGCTTTGGCGTAGAACAACTCGCAGAGGTGTACCAGAGTGCCGACTCGTCGGAATGAGAAGCGGCGGGCCGACTACGGGGATGAAACGCTATTCCTGATTTCCTTCCCCTAGCCGCTCTACATCGGATCTTCACAAATCGGCTCTCCTTTTCGAAGCACTACGCTTGGAACATTTTGCTCCTAGACTACCTCCGCCTGGGGCCGAGAGTCGCGGCTAGCTACGGTCTAGCGAACATCCTGCGGTACTTGCTGGATGTATAAAAGTTTCATAAATCACCCCGATCTTCGTGGAAAAACACGTTGGACTAAGGCATGCTCATGAGTTGGGCGTTTCCTGTGGAACCTACAACGTGCCCGGCGATGTAGACGCCTTCAAGATCTCGTACGTCCAGTGCGATTGCCACAGTTGTCGACAGCGATTCGCCCGGGACTGCAAAGAGGGCAGATAATCGCTGATGTTCGAGTGGGCGAATCGAGTGTTAACGGCATGCTTGGTGGTACACCCGCCGCGGAAGCCAACTGGCCCTGCGCTCGTCCGCGCAGACGACGACGGCTACTACTTCGTGAAGGCCAACTCCGAGTCCAGGCCAGCCGGGGCCAACGAGGCCGCTGCCTGGTGTGCCGCGACTGCGGTCGGGCTGTCCACCCCGACACCTGCCTTGGTTGATCTGGGCCATTTCCCCAACATCCTTAGGGGCTTGGGCGCTGTCGCAGGTGAGACGTTGGTATTTGGGTCCTGTCTCCACGGCGATGGTGTAGGGACTTATGACTGCCTGCCGAGAGGATGCTTCGGCTGGATCGAAAATCTTCGCGAAACGGTTCAATGGGCAGCATTCGATGTCTGGATCGCAAACATCGATCCGATCCAGCCCGTGTTCTCGCGAGCGATGGCGAAGCGCCGGCAAGCGCGCAGTCTTCGGGCGCTGAAGATCAGCCACGCGCGGTGCTTCGAGGGCTTCCAGATCGGCTCGTTCACGCAGTATTCAGGCCGTGAGGTCGACCGCTATCAGAGGGGGGCTGGTACCTTCGACCCAAGCGAGACCGTGAGTGCGATCCGCTCGCTTTCTGTTGGTCAATTGCGCGCCGCGCTCGACTATGCACCGAGGCCGCTCGTCAATGATTCCTACCGCGAACGTCTGCTTGAAGGCCTTTTGGTGCGCCAAGCCCAGTTGCCTGAATTGATCGAGTGTTCGTACGCGGAGTCGCCCTACGCCGACAACTTGGCCTAGCCTCATCGATTAGTCAGCTATGGTCTTTGGCGCGATCTTGTTCCGACTCGCGTCCTTTCGGGCCGCCTCCTCCCGGCGGCCCACCTTTTTGTTCTAGGGTTCCAACTAGGGTTCCACTCGGATCGCTGATTCTACTTGGCGTCCAACCAGGAAAGCGCGTGTTGTCAATCAGTTATCGCTGTACAGGTCCGCTTGCGCGTCTGCTTGGGGTGGAAGAGGTCCCGAGTTCAAATCTCGGCAGCCCGACCAACTCTTCCAAAAACAGTGAAAGAGAAGCACTGAAAGGAACCGGGAGTTCCCGGTTCCCATTGTTGACGCCAGGGCCGCACTCAGGCCCATCGGCGCAAGTTATTCGACCGCGAGCGTCGCGGAGTCGCCGCTCTCGATGCCGTCGATTACGATCACGACCGTCTGGGGCCCGGGCGGCGTCCGTCCGCTGAGTCGGATGTTGTACTGCGTCACCGCCGCCGCAAGTCCCGGAGCCGTGCCTGCATAGAGCACGTCGGCCTCGACGCCGCCGACGAAGATCTGGACTTCGTTTGCCGCCAGTCGGAGCGCCCGCGTCGCAACCGCTCCTGCCGGCAACGCCGGATCGGTCGCGCCGCCGCCGCTGCCGAACAGCGTCACCGTCGTACCTCCTCGAGCCGGTTCGCGGTCAGAATTCAATTGGCCGTCGCCGTTGATCGCCGCCGCTTGTCCGCGCCCGCTGCCGTCCAGCGTGAACACTCCCGGCGACGCGGGCCGAAGGGCGACGGGGAACTGCGTCGACGTCTTGCCGCCCTGGATCACCAGCAACTCTGCCGAGTTTCCCCTCAGCTCAGTCGGCGCGATCACGTTCAGTTGTCCTTCAATCGCGCTCAGAATCGGAGCCGGGAAGCCGTCGAACAACACCATGGCGCCGCCCAACTGAGGGCCGATCGATCCGTCTTCCTCTACGCTGAACACTTCCAACCCTTTCGGGCCGAAACCTTCGCCGAACAACGAAACGATCTGTCCCGGCGCGATCGGAGTCTCTTCAAAGCTCGCCGCGTCGACCAACGCCGCCGGAGCGACTTCTTCCTCTTCTTCGTCCTCGTCCCCGACTTCAAGCACCGCAGGATAGGTACGCCGGTTCGGCCCGTCCTGTCGAAGGTGCACGGTGCCCCCGCAGTCCTCGCCCAGTTCGGTCTCTCCCTCCGGAAGGACTGCGACCAAAGGAGCCTCTGTCCCCGCCGCTAGGAACGCGAACGATCCATCGTCATTGACGACGGCGGCTTCCGGCGCCGGCATGTATCCTTCGGCCACCAAAATCTCGACGCAGTTGCGCAAGGAAGGGGTCAGCCACACGTAGACGTCATCCAAGTCACGATCCGCGGTCATCGTAAATTCGACCGAGCCGTCCAAGAAGACGTCGCTCGTCAGCCGCTCGATCGACCATTCGATCCGCGGGTCTCCGTCTTCGTCTTCCGGATCGGGATCGCCTTCGGTCTCCTCGCCCTCTTCGCCCTCTTCGCCCTCGCCCTCACCTTCGGAGTCTTCCTCCGAGCGCTTCAGGCTGAAGCTGAGAGGTCGCGCCAAGTTTTTGCCCGCCTCGCGCAAGTGCGCGGTTCCGCCCAGGGTCTTGCCCGCCTCATCCGGTCCTTGGATCAGCTCAAATACCACTGGAATCGTGCCGCCGGCCGGGATCGCGAACGAACCTACCGGTTCGACGACTTCGATGTAGTTCCGCAACGACCCGGAGAAGCGGATGCTCGCGTCCAGCAACTCCTTGTCCGTGGACACCTCTACGGTGATCGTGAATCCGGCCACTCCAGGTTCCCCGCCGTCGACCTCCGTGACGCGGCTGGGACTCCAAGAGACCTTCGCGGGCTTCCCGCCCGCCCCCATCTGGGACGTGACACGATCGTCTGCGCTGAGGGAGGGGCTGAGAACCAGAATTGCGCCGGCCAGCGCACAGATTCGAAACACGGTACTGCTCATGGTATTGCTCGCGGCGGATAGGCCTACCGGAGACGCTATCACGGTCCCGCTCCGACGGTAAATACGACCAGGAGGTCTCCTAGGACCTACTCGTAGACGTAGTGCAGGACCTTCTTCAGGTCCTCCCACGCGAGTCGCTTGGCGTCCTTGTTGTAGTCCCGCAGCAGGTAAGAGGGATGAAACGTCGGCATCACTCGAATCCCGCCCCACTCTTGCCACTCGCCGCGCAGCCGCGTGATTCCGACCTTCGTCTTCAACAGCGCCTTGGCCGCCGTTGAGCCCAAAACGCAGATCGCTTTCGGCTGGATTGCCCGGAGCTGGCGCTCCAAGAACTGCCCGCAAGTATCCATTTCGTCCGGCTCGGGTGCGCGATTACCCGGTGGACGGCACTTGACGACGTTGCAGATGTACACGTCGGGCCGCTTGATGGGAATCCCCTCGCCGGCCGCCGTCCGCTCGATCATCTGCGTCAGCAACTGCCCCGCTCGACCGACAAACGGAATTCCTTGCGCGTCCTCATCGGCCCCCGGCCCTTCGCCCACGAAAACCAGTTTCGCCTCCGGGTTGCCTACGCCGAAAACCAGCTTGTTGCGACCTTCATGGAGTCGGCACCGCGTGCAGTCGCCGATATCCGCCTCGATCGACTGCAAGACCCTGAGCGGGTTCGCCGCCTCAACCGGCGAATCCGAGACCGGCTCAGACCGTGCGGACGGAACGTCGGCGACAACCTGCGCCCGATCCGCCTCGACAACGACAGCCGCCGGCTCCTGCACGACCTCGTGTGAATCTGCTTCGCGCGCGACCCTGGCCGAGGCCACCTCGCCAAATCCGAGATCTTTGTAGAAGCGCAGATAGTCCGCGAGCTCGCTCGACATCGTCGATCAGTCGCCTAGCGGCCGCACGCTGATCTCTTTGAACCACACCACGGACTTCTCGTCGTGGTTCTGGAGGCCGATGTACCCCGCGTCCGGCCTCGGACCGCGCTGCGGCTCGTAGTATTTCGTTCGCTCTGGAACAGGTTGATCTCCGGAGAACGAGTTCACCGCCTCGCCGTTGACCGTCACCGACGTCGTCTGCCCGTCGATCGTGATCTCAAGCGTATTCCAGCCGTCCCGACTGGTCGGGAACTCCTCCGCCTTCGAAAGCGAATACAGAGCCCCCGTACGATGGAACTCGTCCGCCGCGTCGCAGATCTGGACCTCATACCCTTTGTGTACGGCGTACCAAGGGTCTTGCGGCGCTTCGGGGATGCGGATGTACACGCCCGAGTTCGCCTCCGCATCCTCTGGCTTGTAGACCACCCGCAGGACGGCGTTCCCGATCTTCTTCCCGTCGTACACCAACAGCCCCATGCCCCCGGTCGTCTTCATCAGCCCGTCTTCCACGACGAACTCGCCCGGGCCCACATGCCGCCAACCCTCGAGGTCTTTCCCGTTGAAGAGTTGTTCCTCCTGCGCCGTCAAGGAGGAGCTTCCCGCACACAGCACGAGAGCGACAAGCACGAACCGAACGAGGATGCGCATCACAGTCGTCAGCATAGCCGATCGCGTGTGCTGTAATCCGATCGATGGCTGAAATCACCGCACTCACAGCTTCCGAACTCGCCCGCGCGACTCGCTCGGGCGATCTGCGCTCGGAAGACGTCGTCGCGGCCCATTGCGCCCGCATCGAGCGCCTCAACCCCCAACTCAACGCCTTTGTAGACTTCGACCTTGACCGAGCCCTGGCCGATGCTCGCTCGGCCGACCAAGCTCGCGCCCAAGGCAAGAGTCTCGGCGCGCTGCACGGTGTCCCGCTCAGCATCAAGTCGTCCCTCGACGTCGCCGGCCTGCGCTGCGAAACCGGCTCCCGCTTCCGTGAGGGGCACGTCCCCGAACAAGACGCGCTCCTAGTCCGGCGCCTGCGAGAAGCGGGCGCCGTCATCCTCGGCGTGACCAACACGCCGGACATGTTGATGGCCTATGAGACCGACAACCATCTCTACGGCCGGACCAACTCCCCGCTCGCAGACGATCGCACGCCCGGCGGATCGAGCGGAGGCGAGTCTTCCGCCATCGCCGCTCACTGCTCGCCCGCCGGCTTCGGAAGCGACGGCGGAGGCTCCGTTCGCGTCCCGTCCCACTTCTGCGGCCTCTACGGCCTCAAGCCGACGCCCGGCGTCGTGCCGCGCAGCGGCCATTGGCCGGTCTGCGCGGGCCCCGGCGCCATGCTCGGCCTCGTCGGCCCCATGGCCCGCTCAGCGGAAGACCTGCAACTCCTCGTCGACGCCGTCGCCGGCCTCGATCTATCCGACCCGTCCTCGGTTCCCGCCGCCGCACCCCCGCCCGAGGACCTCCGCGGTCTTCGCGTCTCCTACTTTGAACAAGACGACGACTTCCCCGTCACGCCCGAGACCCGAGCCGCCGTCCGGGAGGCCGCCGATCGCCTGCGCGCAAAGGGCTTCCAGGTCGACGAGATCCCGTCCCCCGGCATCGCCGAGTATCGCGACTGCTGGGAGATCCTCTTCTCGATCGCCGGCTACACCCTGTGCGCCCCCTATCTCGAGGACCGCGCCGACGACGTGCACCCGCTCTCTCTCGGGCTATTCTCTTCGCGCGAGCAAGCCGAGTCGATGACCTACCCCCGCTTCCTCGAAGCCTGGGTCCAACGCGACGTCCTGAAAGCTCAGTTCCAGCAACTTCTCGCGCGTTACCCGCTGTTGCTCTGCCCGACCGCGTCCATCCCTGCCCCCCGGCACGGTGAACGCGAATGGACCGTCGACGGCCGCAAGATGAAGTACCCGCGCGTCTACGCCTACAGCCAGATCTTCAATCTCTTGGGCAACCCCGCCGCAACAGCCCCCGTCGGCCGATCCCCCGAAGGCCTCCCCATCGGCGTCCAAATCATCGGCCGCCCATTCGAAGACGCCGCCGTCATCGCCCTAGCCGCCCAACTCTAACCACCAGCCCCGCCCCAGGGCGATTTGCGAAGCAAAGCCCGTCGCTTCCGCCTTCCGGACAGCGGAGCGACGGACACCAGACAGGGGAACTTCGCCGGCCCCTACTTCCAGGGCGGCGCTTCCGGCAGCAACTTCGCAAACTCCGCCAACCGCGCCGCCTGATACTCGCCGGCATACGTCCCGGTATAGAACCGGTCCAGCGCCTCGTCATGCAGCCGCTCCCACGACTCTTCCTCGTGGCCCGGATTGATCGGGTAAAACAAGCAATTCGAAGCCTCGGCCGCCTTCTGATCTCCCGGCGCATCGCCGATCATGAGCCTCTTCCCGTCGCCGTACGAGTCGCCCCCGGCCAAGCCCGCCAGGTGCTCGGTCTTCTTCCCTAACTCCTGCCCGGCGATGATCTTCGGATACTCCATCAGATCGTTCTCGATCCATTCCCGTACCAGCGCCTCTCCGGGAGTCCCCGAAACTACCGCCAAGTCCGCCTTCGCGACGACCTTGTCGAGCGTCGCCCGAACCTTTGGGAACGGCGGCACGCCCTCGACGATATCCTTCACCGCTTCGTTCACCGCCAGACTCCACTCCATCGTCAAGTCCAACAACGGATCCGGCGACTGCTTCATGAACTCTTCCAGCCCGGCGTTCGACGGCGGCAACCCCGACGCCATAAAGTCGTCCAGCGGCTTCAGATCCGGAATCTTGATCCCCCGAGCCATCGGCTCCGGCCAGTCCTGCAACAGCCTCAACGTCCGCAGCAACACCGGAAACCGGTTCATCCCCCGCGCGACCGAATAGAGGTTGGCGAACTCCCAAGCCTGCCGCGCATACTTCGAAGCCGCTTGCAGCTTCCAATACTTGATGAAAACCGGCGTAAAGCACTCCTTGTGCTTGATCTCCATCGAGTCGAAAACGCATCCGTCGGAGTCAAGACCGACGAAAAACTCATGATCGTGTGGGAACTCTGCGAGCGTGTGTACTTGCGACATAGGGTCTAATCGAAACCAGCCCCCAGCATACTAAGAGCGGCCTCGCCGACGCCCGCCGCGCCTACTTCGCCCGAAACAACTGCGTCTCGGCCGCAATCGCCATCCGCATCACCGCCGGGCTCGTACGGATCAGCTCCCTACAATTCTCCGGCGACATGAACGCCCACCCGGCCTGCTCGGACTGGTCCGTCACCCGGATCGAACCCGGCAGCAGCGAGCGCTCGGCCGCCGCCAAGGCCCCGCACGTCGCCGCCAACGTCGGCAGATACTGCGCCTCCTTGAGCTTCGGCTTATCCGTCCTCACCACCAGCGTCGTCTCGATCCGATAGACCGCCTCCACCTTCCAACCGGTGAACTCCACCTCGCCCAAACGGCGCTCGATGTCCTGTGAAAGCGCGTCCGACCGTCGTTCAGGCTCCGCTTGCGGCGCCGCTACGGCCAGGTCGCCCGCGTCGACCGTCTCCGAGGCCTCCGCCTCGCCGCCCCACCAAGACTGCGCCTGCTCCGCCAATCCGGCCACCGTCACCGGCTCGTCCGACTGACTCCAGTACCAATACCCGCCGCCCAGCAGCGCCAGCAGAGCGGCCGCCGCCGGCGCGTACTTCTTGATCGGGCTCGCCCCTTTCGTCCGTCGGCGCATGTCCGCCGTCACGCCCTTCGACTCTTGCAGCCGAACGCCCGTCAGCTTGGCGCCGGTCGTGTCGCAGAAGCGCAGGTCCGCGTAAGAGAGGTCCGCCCCGCGCAAGTCCGTATCCGTCAGGTAGGCGCCCAGCATCACCGCGCCCCGCAGATCGCACGCGCTCAAGTCGAACTCCTGCAGCTTCGCCTCGCGCAGGTAGGCCGCCCGCAAGTCGGGCGTGATGTCGTCGTTGTCTTGGCGCCACTGGTTCCAGATGTAGCGCCCGCGATTGAGGATCTCTAGATGTTGCGGATTCGCCAAATCGCGAAGCCTCCACACATCTATCTATCGGCGCCCAGCCGGTCGGATTTAGGGGCGGATCACCTGGAGAGCTCCCGGCAGGATCTCCGCCTCCAACGGCGCCCCGCCCAACGCCTCCCCATCCACCTCCGCCAGCGCGTCCCCTTCCGCCCGAATCCGCTTCGCCTTCCACCCGTGCACCTTCGGATGCACGTAGACGTCCTCGGAGTACAAAATCCGGATATCGCGCATCAGCTCGAACATCCCCAAACGCTCGATCACCGTCACGTCCAGCAAGCCGTCCGTCATCGAGGCCTTCGGGCACGGATGCATGCCCCCGCCGTGATATCTCCCGTTCCCCAACGCCACGTTCGTCACGTCGAACTCCAGCGCTTCCTCGGCCTCGTCCAGCCACAGCTTCACCCGACGCCCGCGATAGCGCAGGAAGACCGCAAACGTCCCGTACAGAAACGCCAGCTTCCCGTTCAACTTCGCCAACGGCGTCTGCTTCGAAGCGATCGAGACGTCTCCGCCCATCCCGAAACTCGTCAGGTTGAAAAACATCCGCTCGACCGGCTCGCCGTCCGGCCCCCGCAACCGCAGCCGGCCTACGTCGAACGGCGCCGTCTTGCCCGCCGCAACCGCCCGCGCCGCCTCGCCTGGGTCCTCAGGCGCCCGCAGCGTCCTCTGTAAATCCGCCCCCGTCCCCATCGGCACATAGGCGAAGCGAGCATCCGGCCGAATCGCTCGCCCGTCCCGAAAGAACCCGTTGACCCCCTCGTTCGCGGCGCCGTCTCCGCCGACCGCAATCACCGTCTCCGCACCGCCCTCGATCGCCGCGCGCGTCAGCTCGATCGCGTGGCCCGGCGCCTCGGTCAGGACGGTCTCCAGCTGCACGCCTTCCGCCTCGAACGCGCGCTCAAACGCGGGCCAAGCCCGCAAGGTCCTCCCCCCGCCGGCTTTCGGATTGACGACCGCGACGACCTGCGACATCACGCCTTGCTACGCCGGCGCCGTCTCGCGCAAATACTCGATCGTCGCCCCGATCGTCTCGTCCGGATCGCGCGTCTCAAACCCCAACTCCTCGCGCGCCTTCGACGAATCGCAGTACCAATAAAGCGCCGACATCTGGATCGACGCATCGTCCAACTCAAACTGTTTTCCGATCAGTGGGTACAGCTTCCGCAGCACCCGCGCGCCGAACAGCGACAGCCACAACGGAACCATCATTTTCGGCGCCGAGACGCCGGAGATCTTCGACGACCGCTGGATCCACTCATGGAACGTCATGTTCGGCCCGCCCAGCAGATAGCGTTCGCCCACGCGCCCCTTCTCCATCGCCAGCATCGTCCCTGTTGCGGCGTCGCGCACGTCCACCAGATTCAGCCCGCCCACCGGCGTCACCATGATCTGGCCGTTCAAAAACAGCTCCACGTCCTTCGTCGACGACCGCCGCTCGTCACCCGGTCCCAGCATCAAACTCGGATTCACGTGCACGATCGGGAGCTTACGATGCTCGACGTACCAGAGCGCCAACTTCTCCGCATAGAGCTTGCTGAGGTAGTAGTCCCACTCGAACACCACGCGCTGCGCGTAAGGAGCGGTCTCGTCCCGCTCGGTCGGCTCCACGCCCACCGCGCAAACCCCCGACGTCGAGACGAACACCGCCTTCTCGGTCCCGTGCTTGCGCATCGCCTCGCAGACGTTCCGCGTCCCTTCCACATGCGTGTTGTAGAGCGGCCAAGCGTTCTTCGGCTCCCGCTCGACGAACCCGGCCGCATGATAGATTCGCTCGGCACCGTCCGCGGCTCGGAACACGTCGTCGCGATTCGTCACGTCGCCCTGGACCACTTCCACCCGGTCTCCGCCCACGCCGGGCCCCTCGCCCCGGCACAGCACCCGGAAGCGCGCTTCCGGCTCGCGCTCTAACAGCAGCTGCAACAGATGCTTGCCCAAGAATCCGGTCGATCCGGTAATCAAAGTCACGCTCATGGGGTTTGACTAGGGGTTGCTCTCCGGCCGTGCGTCGCCGTCGAGTCTACAGACTCTCGGGCGTGCCGGCCACGTCGACCATGTTGATCGGCGGAATGTGGACGTGCGAGACCGTCGGCGTCCGTCCGACGTAGGATTGCGCCATCTCAAGCGCCTCCTCCATCGTCGTCGCCGTATCCCAGCCCATGATCTGCGCCGAACGCGCGTCCTGCGCTCCCACGCAAATCACCTTGCCCACATGCGCGCGCCCGTTCTCGCCCCAGTACCACATATAGAAGGGATGAACGCCGTGGTAGGCGTACCCTTCCCGGTACTCTCGGATGTACTCCGGACGCGCCGCAAACTCCGCTTCATACTTCCGCGCCAACTCGAAAGAGTCCGTCGTTTCCGGCAGCACCCGATGAAAGAATTCGTGATAAGACGGATGGTGCTTCCGGTCAAACTCGTCCCGCAGCGGATGCGTGACGATCAGGACGCCGTTCTTCTTCACCACTGGCATCCCGCGATACATATTAAACAGATAACCCAGCGCCATCACCTGCACCAGCAGCGGATTCAGCGCCGAATTCACGTTGTACGGAGAGATAAACGGGCAGCCGTAAATCGCCACGTCCGCCTGTCCCTCAATCGGAACGCAATACTGCTGGTAGCAGTACGCCAAAGTCTTCTCGTGCGTCGCCCACGTCTCACCCGCGTGCACGGCGATCAGCTCGTACGGCGCCGGAATGCCGAACAGTACGCTCCGCTTAATCGGAGTCGACAGCCGCCGCAACGCCCAACTCGCAAACCCATAGGAACTCTTGTCCAGCACGTTCCAGCGATCCTCCGGCTTTGTAAAGAAAGCCATCTTCGGATCGAACATTTGGTTGTTGACCACCGTCTCGACATGGAACACCTTCACGTGTTCCAGCAGCACCTCCGCCTGACGATTCGCCGAAGCCGTCAGCGCCGATCGCTTGTGGTCAAAGTAGGAATCGCAATCGCGGATCGTCTGCGGATTATGGTGCGCCTGCAGCGCCGCGTAGTCGCATAGCCCGATCGCGATGCTCTTCGCGCCGCCGTCCATCGGCACCAGATTGATGTTGACGTAAACCAGCAGGTCCGACTCGACCGCCCGCCGATTCATGCGCACGGCTTCGTCGAGTTCCGTGCGCCCCAACTCGACCATCCCCTCTGGATCTTCCCCGTCGTGGCAATAAAGCTTTTCGGGGAAGTACGCGTCGAAGATTTTGTTCCCCACCGCCCAGCGGATCTCGAACGGCTCCATCCGCCGATGGAACGACGTCGCGATGATGATCTCGACGTCCGTCACCCCGTGCTCGGCCAAAATCTCCAGCACCGTCTCCAGCGCCGTCTGCCGCAAGTCCGGCTTGAACATCTTCGGCAGGGGCAGGGAAATGTCGTCGATCGCGATCGTGACCTTCATCCCCGGCCGCAGATGCGCCGTCAACGGCTCCATCTCCTCCGGGTGGTCCACCGCGTACCGGATCGCCTTCCGCCGGTCCTTCAACCCCGGGATCGTCGGCTTCGGGTAGACGACGCGCGTTCCCGCCGGCATCTTCGCCCGGATCAGGTCCTCGCCCGACCACAGCATGCGGGGCGGGGAATCGGCGTCCAAGGTACGAACGCACGCCTCCGACGAAACCAACGCCGCCCGCCCGACCGCATTCGGAGTCGGGTCGCCGAACTCGAACGGTTTCCGCTCCGACGACGTCGAGTCCGCCGCCGCTTGCGCTGTCGTGGGGTTGGGAGGAGTCGCCATACTCAACGAGCCGGGGTGGAGCCGTGTTTCGTATCCAAGACCGGCCATCCGCGCTCTTGCGCGATCGCCTTCAGCGCTTGATCCGGATTCACCGCCGTGGGGTGGCCTGTCATCTCCAGCATCGGGGCGTCGGATCCGGAGTCGGAATACGCCTTCGATTGCGAGAGATCCACATTATACCGGTCTACGAACGCCTGAATGGCCTTGACTTTTCCGTCCTCGGCCAGGAGCGGCTCGATGATTTTCCCCGTCGCAATCCCGTCCTTGAACTCCATTTCGTTTGCCAGGAGATGGTCGAAGCCCAGGTGCTCGGCGGCCGGACGCATGGCGAAATCGAGCCCGCCGGTGACCAGAACCGGCTCATACCCCGCCTCGCGATCGGCGGCGATCAGTGCAGCCGCCCCCGGGTAAATCTTCGGCACGATCTCCTGAGCGACCATCCGCCGCGCCCGCTTCCGCAGCCACTCCAACTCCAAACCGCGATAAAGCAGGTAGAACGTCTCGTTGAACCGCCGCCGCGACCGCGAATCCAGCCACAGCCAGTAAGGAATGCCCAACAGCACCGTCGAGCAGCGATGGATCATCTCGATCGGGTTCCGAACCTCCCGGCAGTACCAGAAGTAGCGCGAGACCACATTGCTCGAAACCAGCGTCCCGTCGAAGTCATAGAAGGCTGCACGCATCCGAGCATCCGACTATCGCAGAGTGCGCCCCAACCACGCCAGCGTCCCCATTTGGGGGTAAACTGACGCTAGCCGCCGTCCTGAGCATCGACGTCATGAGCATCGACCTGAGTCCGGAAGTCCAAGAGCTCGTCCACGAGGGCGTTCGCAGCGGGAGATTCGAGACTCCCGAGGCCTTCATCGAGGCGGCCGTCCGTGAGTTTGACGCCCGAAGCTCCGCGAAGCGTCCCGCGCGTCCAAACCCAGAGGAGCTGGAGTCCCTCTTCGCCCTCATCGACCGCTCTCCCCCTCCCCGCACGAGCCCGTTGCCGGACGAGGCGTTTGATCGCGGACAGCTCTACAGTGATCGCGCATAGATGGCTGTGCTGATCGATACCAGCGTTCTCGTTCGCACCCTCCAACAAGATTCAGAACTCGGCCTCGCGGCTCGTCACGCTCTGAGGATCTTGGCTCAGCGGCAAACGCCGCTCTGCATCTCGCCCCAAGTACTCGCTGAATACTGGGTCGTCGCGACCCGACCCGCCTCGCTCAACGGGCTTGGATTCCAGCCCGCACGTGCCTTGGATCTGATGAACGCTTTCCGGGCGAGGGTTCGTCTGGTCTTTGAGGATGAGAATTCCCACGAGATATGGGCACGGCTCGTTGGTCCTCCCGACGGTGTTCGCGGAAAGCGGGCCCACGATGCCCGGATCGCCGCTGTGGCTCTCGCGCATGGGATCGACGTTGTGGCGACCTTCAATCTTCACGACTACGAGCGCTTCGAGGGCATCCGGGCTCTCGACCCGCGCGATGTCGTCTCGGGCGCGGACCTTGCCGACGATTCCGCCCAGGCCTGACCCCCATCGCTTTACACCGACGCCCAGTTGTGCCATCGTGACCCCATCGCCATGACCAAGTTCAAAGGCTCCGACCTCACCCGCCGCCAGTTCATCGGTACCGCCGCCGTCACCGCAACCGCCGTCGCCGGAGACAAATCGCTCCCCACCCGCGCCCTCGGCCGCACCGGCGAGAATCCCTCGATCCTCGCCCTCGGATGCGGCAGCCGACTGCTCTCCTACAAGGAGGCCGAACCCGCGGTCGAGGTCGTCAACATGGCGCTCGACTCCGGCGTCACCTACCTCGATACCGCCCAGAACTACGGCCGAGGCCGCTCGGAGACCTGGGTCGGCGAAGTCATGAAGACCCGCCGTTCGGAAGTCTTTCTTGCCACCAAGACCGGCGCCCGCACCTACGACGAAGTTATGGAGCGCATCGAAGGCAGCCTCAAGAACCTCCAGACCGACCAAGTCGACCTCCTCCACGTGCATGCGTTCGGCGGCCCCGAAGACCTTGAGAAGCTCGAGACCGGCCGCGTCATGGAAGCCATGTACCGCATCCGCGACGAGAAGATGGCCCGCTTCATCGGCATCACCTCGCACACCGATCCGACCACGCTCGCCCAGGCGCTCGAGCGCTACGACTTCGATTGCACGCAGATGGCGCTCAACGCCGCCCTCCAAGGCATGCAGAGCGGCAAAGGCAAGATGATCCTCAATCCGGCCATGCCGACCAGTTTTGAGAAAGTCGCCCTGCCCGTCGCCCGCAAGAAGAACATCGGCGTCATCGCCATGAAGGTTTTCGGTCAGCAGGACCTCGTCCCGCAGCCGCCTTCCAAGGATCACGTCGAGCGCCTCATCAACTACTCGCTTTCACTCGAAGGCGTCGCGACCGCCGTGGTCGGCTGCCCCGAGCACGCCCACCTGCACCACAACGTCGCCGTCGCCCGAGCCCACCAGCCGATGTCCAAGAAAGACCGGCGCCGTTTCTCCGACGAAATGTCCGAGCGCTACAAACAAGCCCTCGATCTCAAATTCGAATCGCACGTCGACGCGTAGCTTTCATGCCTTTTCGCTCGTTCCCCGCAGCCGCCGCGATCCTCTTCGCGGCGGCTTGCGGCTCGTCACCCGACGCCCCCAACCCAAGTGCCGCCGAAGCCCTCCTCGGCCACATCGAAGTCCTCGCATCCGATGACTTCGAAGGTCGCCTCCCCGGCACCCCCGGCGAAGAGAAGACCGTCGCCTACCTCACCGAGCAGTACCAATCGCTCGGCCTCGAACCCGGCAACCCCGACGGAACCTACGTCCAGGACGTCCCCCTCGTCGGCATCACCACCGCCTCTCAAGCGACCTTCACCGCCAACGGCAAGCCGCTCTCCTTCACGAACCTCGACGACTACGTCGCCGTCACCAACCGCGTGACCGAATCCGTGCAGGTCGAAGACGCTCCCATCGTCTTCGTCGGCTACGGCATCGACGCCCCCGAGCACGACCGCAACGACTTCAAGGACGTCGACGTCACGGGCAAAACCATCGTCATGCTCGTCAACGATCCGGGCCTCGAAAACCCCGAAGTCTTCCGCGGCCGTACCATGACCTACTACGGCCGCTGGACCTACAAGTACGAGATCGCGAGCGAGAAAGGCGCCGCCGCGGCAATCATCGTCCACGAAACCGAGCCCGCCGGCTATCCCTGGGAAGTCGTCCGCCAAGGCTGGAGCGGCGAGCGCTTCGACATCAAGCCCGCCGACCAAAACGCCTCCCGCGTCCCCGTCGAAGGCTGGATCACCCGCGCCAAGGCCGAAGAACTCTTCGCCGCCGCCGGCCAGGACTTCAGCGCCCTCCGCGAGCAAGCCCAGTCGAAAGACTTCCAGCCCGTCGCTCTCGACGCCGCGGCCTCTTTCGATCTCCAAAACCAACTGCGCGAAGTCGACTCCCAGAACGTCGTCGGCAAGATCCCCGGCGCGCAAGAGCCGGATGAATACATCGTTTACACCGCCCATTGGGATCACATGGGGACCGACCCGACGGCCGAAGGCGACGGCATCTACAACGGCGCCGAAGACAACGCCTCCGGCGTCGCGACCATGCTCGAAATCGCCCGGGCCTTTACCGTCGCTCCGGCCCCTCGTCGCTCGATCCTCTTTCTCGCCGTGACCGCCGAGGAGCAAGGCCTACTCGGCGCCAAGTGGTACGGCCAAAACCCGCTCTACCCGCTCAACAGGACGCTCGCCAACATCAACATGGACGGCGCCAACCTCTGGGGACCGACTTCGGACGTGGTCGTCGTCGGCCTCGGTAACTCGACCTTAGACGACGTCGCAACCGCGGTAGCCGCCGAGCAAGATCGCTCCGTCAAGCCCGACGCCTCCCCCGAAAAAGGCTTCTACTATCGCTCCGACCACTTCGAATTCGCCAAACAAGGCGTCCCCGCTTTCTACTCCGACACCGGCGTCGACTACATCGGCAAACCCGCCGGCTACGGCGAAGAGAAGCGCAAAGAGTACGTCGCCGAGCACTACCACAAGCCCTCCGACGAAGTAGACCCCGCCTGGGACCTCACCGGCGCCGTACAAGACGTCCAATGGCTCTACGAAATCGGCCGCCGCGTCGCCGAATCCGACGACTGGCCCCAATGGAAGGAAGGCGTCGAATTCAAGGCCGTCCGCGAAAGCAGCCTAGCCCAACCATAGCGACGCCCAACCGACCAGCCGGCCCCACCCACAGAAACACCCCGCGGGGACTGTCCCATCAAGCCTTCAACACCACGGCAACCACCCAGCGCGTGCGGACTGTCCCCAGTCGACTACAAAGCCCAACCCACCCACTTCTTCCGCCCAACCCGACCTCCGAACCCACCCGAGCCCCTACCCCAACAACCGCCGCGCATTATCCTTGTGCCGCCAAGCCAAAAACACCGTCATCGCCAACCCAAACCGCAACGTCCCCGGCCCCACATACAAATACAACATCACCGTAAAAAACACCCAAGTCGCCACCGAAGCGATCGCCCCCGCCTCCGGCCACTTCCGCCGACTCCCCAGCAACCGTAACACCACAAAGAACGCCAGCCCCCCCAACGCCAACATCGGGAACAGCCGCAGCATCACCCCCGCCGAAGTCGCAATCCCTTTCCCCCCGTTGAACTTCAACCAAGGCGAGTAGCAGTGTCCAAACACCGCCGCGAAGGCATACAGCCAACCCTCGAACGCCGGATCCGCGCCCGGTTGATAAAACGCCAGCACCGGCAGATAACCCTTCAGCATGTCCCCGGCCAGCGTCAGCAGCGCCCGCGGCTTCGACACCCGCAGCACGTTATTGAATCCAGGATTTCCAGACCCCACCGTCCGAATATCGATCCCCGACCCCCACATCGCGATCACCGCGAACGGAATCGAGCCCGACAAGAAACTCAACAGCGCCTGGATCGCCGTCTGCGTGTCGATCATCACCAGCGTTCCCCGTAACGTCTCGCTAAGCCAACATGCCCGCCAACGCCGCCGTCAAGAAGTTCGCCAGCGTGGCCGCCAACATCGCCCGAATCCCCAACTCGGCCATCTCTGTCCGCCGATCCGGCATCAATGAACCGATGCCGCCCACCTGCACCCCGATCGAGCCCAAGTTCGCAAACCCGCACAGCGCATACGAAGCGATCAAGTACGACCGCGGATCGAGCGTCCCCTGCTGCTTCACCAACTCCACATACGCCAGAAACTCGTTCAGCACCATCCGCATGCCCAGCAGATTGCCCACCTCGCGCGCATCCGCCCAAGGCACGCCCAACAGATACGCCACCGGCGCAAAAACAAACCCCAGCCCGCGCTGCAAACTCCATCCCTCATGCACCGCGCCCAGAATCCCGTTCACCAACGCCACCAACCCGACGAAAGCGACCAACATCGCTCCCACCATCAGCGCCAGATTGACGCCCTCGGCCGCGCCCTTCGACGCCGCGAACAAGACCCGCGAAACGCCGTCCTTCGGATCTTCCGGGTTCGGCTGCTGCTTCGGAACCACCCCCAACGTCACCGGCGTCTCCGTCTCCGGCACGATCATCTTGCCGATAAAGATCGCGGCCGGCGCCGTCATGATCACCGCCGTCAGCAAGTGGTCGACCGGCACCTGCGCGATCTGCGCATAGGCCACCATCAGCGCGCCCGACACCGTCGCCATCCCGCCCGTCATCACGATCATCAACTCCGACCGCGTCAACTTGTCCAGGAACGGCCGGATCGTCAGCGGCGCCTCGTTCATGCCCATGAACACGTTTGCCGCCACGTTCAACGACTCGGCCCCCGAGACGCCCAACGTCTTCTGCATCACCGCCGCCATGCCGCGCACCGCCAGCTGCATCACGCCCAGCGCATAAAGCACCGAAAACAACGAGGCGATAAAGATGATCAGCGGCAACACCTGGAAGGCGATCGTCACCCCCAGCATCCCCTCCGACGACCCCAACTCGCCGAACACGAAGCTGCTGCCCTGCTCGGCGTACTTCACCGTCTGGTTGAAGCCTTCGCCGATCACCTGAAACACGCCGCCCGCCGGCGTCTTCAGCACGATCACCGCCAGCGCCGTCTGCAACGCCAGCCCCAAGCCGACAAGCTTCCAACGCACAGCCGACCGATCCGTCGACAACGCGTAAGCCGCCGCCAGAATGGCCGCGATGCCCAGCAGCCCGGTCACGATACCGGCTTACTGCACCAGGTCGAGCACGAGGTCGCGCGCGTCCGGCTGCTTTGACGAAAGGCGGAATGCGTCTTCCACCAACGACACCGCTTCAGCGAGATTCGTATCGTCGGTGTAGTAGAGCGCGCACAGGCCCTGATCGGCCTGCACCATGTCGCCCACCTTCGCTTGAAGGATGATGCCGACCGCCGGGTCGATCTCCTCGCCCATCCGTTCGCGTCCCGCGCCCAGCAGCACCGCCGCCCGGCCGATGTCCTCGGCGTTGATCCGGCTGATGTAGCCTTCGCGAGGCGAGGCAATCAAGTTCTCGCCCGCCGCGTTCGGCAGCAGCTCGAACTGACTCAGCGCATTCGCGTCGCCGCCTTGCGCCGCGATCACGGCCTTCAGCGTCTCGAACGCCGACCCGTCGCCCAGGTACTGTTGCGCCGACTGGCGCGCCGCATCGAGCGACATGTCGCTCTTGCCCTGATAGATCATCCGCGCCGCGATCTCAACCGCCAACCCGGTCAGATCCTGCGGCCCCTGACCCTGAAGCGTCTGCGACGCCTCCATGATCTCGAGCGCGTTGCCCACCGTGTAGCCGAGCGGCTGATCCATGTCCGTCAGCAACGCTTGCAGCTTCAGGTTCATCCGCCGCCCGATCGTAATCACCAACTGCGCCAACCGGCGCGCCTCGGTCCGGCCGGAAAGCAGCGAGCCCTTGCCGACCTTCACGTCGAGCACCAGCGCGTCCAGCCCTTCCGCCATCTTCTTCGACATCACCGACGCCGCGATCAGAGCCTGCGACTCCACCGTCGCCGTCGCGTCGCGTAGCGCATACAGCCGCTTATCGGCCGGCGCCAATTCATTGCTCTGCCCGGCGAAAGCCAGACCGTGTTCCTTGACGATCGTCTGGAATTCGTCCAGCGACAAGTCCGTCCGCAATCCCGGAATTGACTGCAGTTTATCGAGCGTGCCGCCCACGTGGCCGATGCCCGGCTCGCAGATCATCGGTACGGCCAGTCCGGCCGAAGCCGCAATCGCCGCCGCAACGATCCCTACCTTGTCGCCCACGCCGCCCGTCGAATGGCAGTCGACGATCGGTCGGTCGACCCCGCTGAAGTCCGCCTTCTGGCCGCAGCGCAGCATGGCGTTCGTCAAGTGCATCGCTTCGACTTCGGAGAAGCCGTTGCAAGTGCCCGCCATCAAAAAGGCGGCCATCTGGTAATCCTGGATCTCGCCTCGGGTATACCCGTTGATGAGCCGCTCCATCTCTTCGAGATTCAGCTCCTCTCCGTCCCGCTTTTTGCGGACGAGGTCGACGATTCTTTCCATAAACGAGAATTCCCCTTTTCGCGACAGCCTGCGTTGGGCTGAAGCGTTGTCGCTAAACCTCGCAGAATATCACTGTGCGGGGGGGCGGTGCAAGCGCACGAATCCCCGAAAACCCTTCAAATTTCAAGGGTTTTGGCTCTCGTAGGTCAAGCCGAGCGACGAACTCGGACCCCGCGCTCGCCCCGGTTAGGAGGCCTGCGCGGCTCGCGAATCGCCGTCCACCGCGCCGCGCTCGCGCTGCGGCGTCTTCTTCGGCCCTTCAAACTGCGCCGTCAGCCGCTCCACCTGGTCGGTGATGCACACCCCGATCAGCGGCTGGCGCGAATTTTTCAGCACGTTCACGATCTCCGAGTGGTTCCGCTCGAGATACAGCTCCGTCCCGTCCGTCAGCAAGTGCACCTCGTCGCCAGTATGGATCGCCGAGGCGTATTGCGGACCCAGCTCTTGCTTCAAGTATTTCAGTACCTTGCGGATCTTCTGCAGCGAGATCCCCTTCCGCCGCAGCTCGGTAATCAGCGCGACTTCCAGCACCTCATGCATCTGGTACAGGCGTCGATGCCCCCGCTGAACCGGCGAAACCACTCCCTGCTCGTCCCACCACTGGAGCTGACGCAGGCTGACGCCCGTCATCTTCGACACCTCCAAGCTCGAGAAGGTCTCCTGAGGCACGGAGGCGGATTTTGCGGGAGCGGGAGCGGGATTCAACATCAGAGAAAGATCCTATGGACGACTCGGACCAAGAAGATTGTACGACAGACCGGCATATCCTGCACACCCGTCTCTACACCCCACAAAACACGTGATTTCGCCTGCATCTGGTGCGAAACGCTCGCTAGCCGCCGCCGACGAAATGAACGATCTCCAGCGCTGAACCGTTTTCGACCTCGGTAGTAGCCCAGGCTTCGCGCCGAAGGATCTCGCGGTCCAATTCGACGGCCACGCGGTCCTCCTCTAGTCCCAGATCGGCGAGCAACGCCGAGACCGTCAATCCCTGTTCGCCGAATCGCTCTTCGCCGTTCACGCGAAACCGATGCTTGGCCGTCTCCGCCGGACCGGGGCTCTCTACAGTCATATGTCTCCTTCCGTAGACTCCGATTCTCGTCTCCCAGTATAAATTCCGTAACGCGGCTGCTCTGAGAGTGCCGATTTGATTAGAATGGGAAAACCGGTTGGCAAGAAGTCCAGGGTGACCAGCGTTCTTCCAATCGACTTCCGTACTACTGCGATCATCCCTTGCTTGGATAGCGTACGCTCTTCAGGTCGACACGGTTCTCCACTCCGAGGGCCGACGCGGGACCGGCGCGGAAACGGAAGGTGGAAATCCTGCTCGTGGGCGGCGAATCCTGTCGGTTCAGCGTCCCTGAGCGTTTGTCAAACTAGAACAGGGGCGGCCGTCTGGCGGGCCCCTCATCGAGAGAAGCGAGTTCACTCGACATGAGTCGATTTACGATCACCAAGGGGCTCGATTTGCCGATCACGGGCGAGCCCGAGCAGACGATCGAGCAAGCGGCGCAGCCTTCCCGTGTGGCCATCGTGGCCGCCGACTACGTCGGCATGAAGCCCACGATGTACGTCCAGGAAGGCGACGACGTCCAGCGCGGCCAACTGCTCTTCGACGACAAGAAAACGCCCGGCGTCCGCTACACTTCGCCCGCCTCCGGTCGCATCGCGGGCATCCACCGCGGCGAGCGCCGCGCCCTCCAGTCAGTCGTCATTGAGCTCGACTCGCAGGAGAGCTCCGGCGGCGCCGACACTGTTGCGTTTGAAGCTTTCAACGGAAAGGCGCCCGGAGAGCTTTCCGGCGAGGAGATCAAGGCGCTTCTCTTGGAGTCCGGCGTCTGGACCGCGCTTCGCCAGCGTCCGTTCTCAAAGGTCGCTCGCCCCGAGGACGAACCGGCCGCGATCTTCGTCACCGCCATGGACACCAATCCGCTGGCGGCCGACGTCGAAGCGGTTCTGGCCGGCCGCGAGGACGATTTCTCCCGCGGCGTAGAGGTACTCGCTCGTCTTTCGAGCGCTACCGTTCACGTCTGCAAGGCCGCGTCGAGCGGCCTCCGCGCTCCCTCGGCCGGCAACATCTCGATCGAAGAGTTCGAGGGCCCGCACCCGGCCGGAGTCGTCGGCACCCACATCCACTTCCTCAAGCCCGTCGACCGCAAGCGGGTCGTCTGGTACGTCAACTATCAAGACGTCGCCATGATCGGCCGCCTCTTCCTCGACGGAAAGCTCGACGTCGAGCGCGTCGTCTCGCTCGCCGGCCCCTCCGTCTTGCGTCCCCGCCTGCTGCGCACGCGCATCGGAGCGTCGACCGGCGACCTCGTGCGCGGCGAACTCGCCGACGGAGAACAACGGGTCGTCTCCGGCTCCGTGCTCTCCGGTCGCAAAGCCGAGGGCGAGATCCACGGCTACCTCGGTCGCTATCACCTGCAAGTCAGCGCGCTGCGCGAAGGCCGCGAGATGGAACTCTTCGGCTGGCTCGTGCCCGGCGCGGAAAAGTACTCGGTGATCAACACCTTCACCTCGGCGCTGACGCCGGGCAAGAAGTTCGCCTTCACCACCACCACCAACGGCTCCGACCGCGCCATCGTGCCGATCGGCATGTACGAGAAGGTGATGCCGCTCGACATCCTGCCCACCTTCATGCTCAAGGCCCTCGCCATGCAGGATCTCGAACGCGCCGAAGAACTCGGCGTCTTGGAACTCGACGAAGAGGACTTGGCCCTCTGCACCTTCGTCTGTCCCGGCAAGAACGATTACGGTCCGATGCTTCGCCAGATGCTCACGACCATTGAGAAGGAAGGGTAACCAGACTGCGATGAGCGCACCTCTCGATCCGGAAAAGCTCTTCGGCAAGGGCGGGCCGCTGGAAAAGCTGTACCCGCTCTACGAAGCTCCGCTGACGATCCTCTTCACGCCGGGCAAAGTCACCCGCGACGCCTCCCACGTCCGCGACGGCCTCGATCTCAAACGCTTGATGATCACGGTCGTCGTCGCCCTGTTCGGCTGCGTCGCGATGGCGATGTACAACACCGGCCTCCAAGCCCACCTCGCCATCGAAGCCGGCGCCCTGCCGCTCGACTCCTGGCAGACCTGGGTCTTTGACTTCATCGGCCTCAAGTACAGCTCGGAGTCCGTGTTGGCCTGCGTCGTCCACGGCGCGCTGTACTACATACCGGTCCTAGCGGTCACCTTCATGGTCGGCGGCAACATTGAGGCGCTGGTCGCCATCATCCGCGGGCACGAAATCAACGAGGGCTTCCTGGTCACCGGAATGCTCTTCCCGCTCATCCTGCCTCCGACGATTCCGCTCTGGCAGGTAGCGCTTGGCATATCGTTCGCGGTGGTGATCGCCAAAGAGATCTTCGGCGGCACGGGCATGAACATCCTCAACGTCGCCCTCACCGGTCGCGCCTTCCTGTTCTTCGCCTACCCGGCTCAGATCTCAGGCGACTCGGTGTGGATCGCCGCCGACACCTCGGTCGACGGCGTCTCCGGCGCGACCTGGCTCGCGCGCTCCGCCATCGACGGCCCCGCCGCTCTCGCCGCGACCGGATCGATCACCTGGTGGGACGCCTTCTTCGGCTTCATCCCCGGCTCGATGGGCGAGACGTCGACGCTGATGTGCCTCGTCGGCCTCGCCGTCCTGCTGATCACCGGCGTCGGTTCCTGGCGCATCGTCGTCGGAGCGGCCGTCGGTACGATCTTGACCGTCCTACTGTTCAACACCATCGCCTCCGACACCAACCCGCTGCTCGCCGTGCCCTTCTGGTGGCACATGGTTCTGGGCGGCTGGGCCTTCGGCGTCGTCTTCATGGCGACCGACCCTGTCACCGCCGCGCACTCGGAGAGCGGCAAGTGGATCTACGGTTTCTTGATCGGCGTGATGGCGATGCTCATCCGCGTCGTCAACCCCGCCTATCCCGAGGGCATCATGCTGGCGATCCTCTTCGTCAACCTCTTCGCCGCCCTCATCGACTACTACGTCGTCCAAGCCAACGTCAAACGGAGGGCCGCCCGTTATGCAGCGTAATAGCGCCGCCTACATGTTCACCTTCGCGGCGATCATCTGCGTCGTCTGCGCCGTCTTCGTCTCCGGAGCGGCCGTCGCTCTCGGCGACCGGCAAGACGCCAACGCCGCGCTCGATAAGCAGAAGAACGTCCTCTACGCCGCCGGATTAACCACCGTCGAAGAGGGCCTTGAGCGCGACGCGATCACGGCTCTGTTCGACGAACGCGTCGAAGCCGTCGCCGTCGATATGAGCTCCCACCAGGAGACCGACGCCGTCGATCCGCTCGAGTACGACATGGTCAAGGCCGCCGCCGGTCCCGAGGGAGCGGACGCTCCCGCCAACAACGCCGGCGTCAAGCGCGTCTCGCAGTACGCCACCGTCTACAAGGTCAAGGATGAAAACGGCAACGTCGAGATGGTCGTCCTCCCGATCTCCGGCTACGGCCTCTGGTCGACCCTCTACGGCTTCCTCGCTCTCGACTCTGACGGAACCACCGTCCGAGGCATCACCTACTACCAGCACGGCGAGACCCCCGGTCTCGGCGGCGAAGTCGACAACCCGTCTTGGAAAGCTAAGTGGCCCGGCCGCAAGGTCTACAGCGACGCGGGCGCGGTCGAACTGGAAGTCATCAAAGGCCAGGCCGGCCCGGCCAGTTCCGACCCCTATCAAGTCGACGGCCTTTCCGGCGCCACCATCACCAGCCGCGGCGTCACCAACATGATCGATTTCTGGCTCGGGGAAGAGGGCTTCGGTCCCTACCTCGACAAGATCGCCGGTTAAGCGAACGGAGAAAGCAAAGACATGGCTCAACCCGTCAGAGAAACACTGTTTGATCCCCTGTTTGAGAACAATCCGATCGCCCTCCAGGTGCTCGGCATCTGTTCCGCCCTCGCCGTCACGACCAAGATGGAGACCGCCGTCGTGATGAGCCTCGCCGTCATCGGCGTCCTGGCGGTCTCGAACGTCTCGGTCAGCGCCATCCGCAACTACATTCCCGGCGCGATCCGCATCATCGTCCAACTGACGATCATCGCCAGCCTGGTCATCATCGCCGACCAGATACTCAAGGCCTACCTCTACGACATCTCGAAGCAGCTTTCGGTCTTCGTCGGACTGATCATCACCAACTGCATCATCATGGGACGCGCCGAGGCCTTCGCCATGCAAAATCCGCCGATGCTCTCCCTAATCGACGGCATCGGCAACGGACTCGGCTACTCGTTGATCCTCATCTTGACCGCGTTTCTACGCGAACTGTTCGGCGCGGGCAAGCTCTTCGGCCTCACCATTCTGCCGACGGTGAACGACGGCGGCTGGTACAACCCCAACGGCATCATGGTCACCTCGGCCGGCGCGTTCTTCATCATCGGCGCCTTCATCTGGATCCTACGGCTCTGGAAGCCCGACCAGATCGAGGAGGAAGGTTAATCTCATGCAGGAATACTTGAATCTCGCCGTCAAGGCGATCTTCGTCGAAAACATGGCCCTGGCCTTCTTCCTGGGCATGTGCTCCTTCCTCGCCGTTTCGAAGAAGGTCAAGACGGCCATCGGCCTCGGCGCCGCCGTCATCTTCGTCCTGCTCGTCACGACGCCGATGAACAACCTGCTCTATCAGTACGCGCTCAAAGACGGCGCGCTGGCCTGGGCCGGCCTCGGCGACTACGACCTCTCCTTCCTCGGCTTCCTCGCCTACATCGGAACCATCGCCGCCATGGTGCAGATCGTCGAGATGACGCTCGACAAATACGCCCCCGCGCTCTACGCCGCGCTGGGCGTCTTCCTGCCGCTCATCGCCGTCAACTGCGCCATCTTGGGCGCGTCGCTGTTCATGGTCGAACGCGACTACAACTTCGGCGAAAGCGTCGTCTTCGGCCTCGGCTCCGGCATCGGCTGGGCCCTCGCCATCGTCGCCCTCGCCTCCATACGCGAACGGATGCGCTACTCCAACGTCCCGCCCGCCCTGCGCGGCCTCGGCATGACCTTCATGCTCACCGGCCTCATGGCGATCGGATTCATGGCCTTCGGCGGCATCCAGCTCTAAAGCCGTTTCTTACACTGAGACTTCAAATCAACTCACCCAGGAGCCATCGATGGAAACCGTTTTTCTCGGCGTCGGAATGTTCACGGCCGTTATCCTCGGCCTCGTCGCGGTGCTCACCGTAGCGAAAAACAAATTGGTTGCAGCCGGCGACGTAGACCTCGTCATCAACGGAGAAAAAACGATCTCCGTGCCCAGCGGCGGAACCCTCCTCAACGCCCTAGCCGAGCAAAAAATCTTCATCCCTTCGGCCTGCGGCGGCAAGGGGTCTTGCGGCGTCTGTAAGGTCGACGTGATCGAAGGCGGCGGCGCCATGCTGCCGACCGAGACCTCGCACATCTCGCGCGGCGAGGCCCGCGAGGGCTGTCGCCTCTCCTGCCAAGTCAAGGTCAAGCAGGACATCAAGATCGAGGTCCCCGCGGAAGTCTTCGCCGTCAAGCGTTGGATGTGCAAAGTCCGCTCCAACCACAACGTCGCGACCTTCATCAAAGAACTAGTGCTCGAACTCCCCGAAGGCGAATCGGTCCCCTTCCGCGCCGGCGGCTACATCCAGATCACTCGTCCCGGCGGCACCACCGTCAAGTTCAAGGACATGGACGTCGAAGAGGAGTACCGCGACGCCTGGGACAACTTCAAGATCTGGGACCTCGAATCGCACTGCGACGAAACCATCGAGCGCGCCTACTCGATGGCCAACTATCCCGAGGAAGAGGGCATCATCATGCTCAACGTCCGCATCGCGACGCCCCCGCCGCGGATGGACGTTCCCCCGGGCCTGATGTCGTCCTACATCTTCAACCTCAAGCCGGGCGACGAAGTCGAGATCTCCGGTCCCTTCGGCGAGTTCTTCGCCAAAGAGACCGACAACGAAATGTGCTTCATCGGCGGCGGCGCGGGCATGGCCCCCATGCGCTCGCACATCTTCGATCAGTTCAAGCGCATCCACACCGACCGCAAGGTCACCTTCTGGTACGGCGCCCGCAGCCTCCGCGAGGCCTTCTACATCGAAGACTTCGACGGCATCCAGGACAACAACGAAAACTTCAAGTGGTACATGGCCATGTCCGAGCCCCAACCCGAGGACAACTGGGAAGGCTACACCGGCTTCATCCACTCGGTCGTCTTGGAGCAGTACCTCAAGGATCACCCCGCGCCCGAAGACATCGAGTACTACATCTGCGGTCCGCCCCAGATGAACGACGCCGTCATGGCGATGCTCGACAACATGGGCGTGGAACCGGAAAACATCGCCTTCGACGACTTCGGCGGCTAACTTCGTGCCCCGAGTCCGTCCCAACCTCAGCCCAGGGCGCAAGCCCTGGGCTTTCTCTTGCGTACCGCTCGCTGGACCTCGCCTTCTGGGCCGCCCTCGGGGACGAGGCTGCCTTCGGGGACTGTCCCCACGTGGACTGTCCCCAGGCCTCGCGATCCGTTCGGTCGCTGCAACTCTCCTCGTCGCCTTCGCCGCCTGCACCCCCGCCCCCGAACTCGCCCTCTTCGAGGGCCAAACAATGGGCACCACCTGGTCCGCCAAAATCATCGCCCTCCCGCTCACGCCCGACCAGCGCACCGAACTCCGCCAAGCTCTGACTCAAGCCATCGAGGACGTCAACCAGAAGATGTCCACCTACCGCGACGACTCCGAACTCTCGCGCCTCAACCAAGCCCCCGCCGACCAACCCGTCCCGCTCTCCCCCGAGACGTTTCACGTCTTCCAAACCGCTCGCGAAATCGGCCGCCTCTCCGACGGCGCCTTCGACGTCACCGTCGGCCCGCTCGTCAACGCCTGGGGATTCGGCCCCGGCCATCGCCGCCAAGACTTCTCCGACGACGAACTCGACGCCATGCGCGAACTCGTTGGCTGGGACAAGATCCGCCTCTCCGGCCAAGCCGTCGCGAAAACGGCCCCGGCGGTCTACTGCGACCTCTCCGCCCTAGCCAAGGGCTACGCCGTCGACCAAGCCGCCCGCGTCGCCGACGCTCTGGGCTACGCCGACTACATGGTCGAGATCGGCGGCGAAGTCCGCACCGCCGGCCGCAACGCCCAAGGCCTCCCCTGGCGCATCGGCATCGAGCAGCCCGCCGACGAGACCCGCGCCGTCGAGCGCGTCGTCGAACTCTCCGGCCTTTCCATGGCGACCTCCGGCGACTACCGTTCCTACTGGGAGGAAGACGGCCAACGCTTCTCCCACACCATCGACCCGCGCACCGGCCGCCCCGTCCGACACCGCCTCGCCTCCGTCTCCGTCCTCGAACCCGAATGCATGCGCGCCGACGCCTTCGCCACCGCACTGATGGTCCTCGGCGAAGACGAAGGCTTTCGCCTAGCCGAGAAGCTCGAACTCGCCGCCCTCTTCCAAGTTCGCCTCCCCGACGGCGGCTTCGAATCACGCCCGACGCCCGCCTTCGAGACCCTCGTCTCGGACGAAAACCGAAACGCCCGCTAGACTAGAAGCATCCAATCGTTATGAGCATCTTCCTCCTCACCGCCGGCATCTTTGGAATCGCCATGCTCATCATGGCCGTCGGAATCATGCTCAAGCGCGACCCCCTCCGCGGCTCCTGCGGCGGCGCCAAAATCTGGGACTGCGACGGCGACGAGATCGCCTGCGGCGCCTGCCCCAACCGCGCCAAAAAACAAGCCGCCGCCCGCACCTCCGCCGACGAAATCCCCGCCGCCTAACCCGCCCCAATCTTCCACCGCGGAAGCCCAACCCACCCAAATCTTCCGCAGCCGGCCCCACCCACATCGACACCCCGCGGGGACTGTCCCATCAAAGCTTCAGCACCACGGCAACCACCCAGCGCGTGTGGACTGTCCCCAGCCGACTACACACCCCAACCCGCCCACATCTTCCAGCCAAACCCGCCCACGCGGACGACCCGTCCCCAGCCGACTCCAGAAGCCCAACCCACCCACATCTTCCCGCAGCCAACCCACCCACATCTTCCACCCCACCCCACCAACCTTTTACGTCAGACGCTTTGCAGCCCGCTCCGCCAAGGGCCATACTAGACCCCTTGCCGGAATCCAAGAACAACCTCCGCTGGGAGAAAGTCCTCCAACCCGACGAACTGCCCGAGGGCCGCGTCCAACCGGTCACCTGCCACTTGGCGACCGTCTGCATGACGCACCACCAAGGCCAGTACGCCGCCCTCGACAACAAGTGCCCGCACCAAGGCGGCCCGCTCGGCGAAGGCTCGATCGAGAACGGCCTGCTCCGCTGCCCTTGGCACGGCTGGGACTACGACCCGCTCACCGGCAAGGCCCCCGGCTTCGACGACGGCGTCGAGACCTACCCGGTCGAGGTCCGCGACGACGGCGTCTATGTCGGCTTCGAGCAAGATACCCCGCACGAGCCGACCGTTACCGACGTCATGGCCGAGACCATGACCAACTGGGGCGTCGCCCAAGTCTTCGGAATGGTCGGCCACTCCAACCTCGGTCTCGCCGACGCCCTCCGCCGCCAAGCCGAAGCCGGCAAGCTCAGCTACTACGGCATCCGCCACGAAGGCGCCGCCGCCTTCGCCTGCTCGGCCTACGGCAAGCTCACCGGCCGCCCCGCCGCTTGCCTCGCCATCGCCGGTCCCGGCGCGACCAACCTGCTCACCGGCCTCTGGGACGCCAACGTCGATCGCTCCCCCGTCCTCGCCCTCACCGGCCAAGTCGATACCCAAGTCCTCGGCGCCGGCGCCTTCCAAGAAGTCGACCTCCAAGCCGCCTACGGCAAGGTCGCGCAGTGGGCCCAGCTGGTCCTCCACAGCTCGAAGCACGCCGAGTTGATGAACCTCGCCGCCAAGAGCGCCATTCTCAACCGCGGCGTCTCGCACCTCATCTTCCCCGACGAAGTGCAGACCCTCCCCGCGCCCGAAAACGCCTCCGCCGGCGGCCCCGAAGGCCGTATCACGCCGCTTGAGATCGCCCCGCCGCAATCATCGCTCGAGCAAGCGACCACGCTGATCCGCGAAGCCAAGCGCCCCGTCTTCATCGTCGGCCACGGCGCGCGCTTCCACATGGCCGAGGTCATGCGCCTAGCCGAATCGCTCCACGCCCCCGTCATCACCACCTTCAAGGGCAAAGGCCTCTTGCCCGACAGCCACCCGCTCGCCGGCGGCGTCCTCGGCCGCAGCGGCACCCCCGTCGCCTCCTGGCTGATGAACGAGTCCGATCTGCTCGTCGTCTTCGGCGCCAGCTTCTCCAATCACACCGGCATCACGCCCAAAAAGCCGACCATCCAAGTCGACTTCGACGCCATGGCGCTCGGCAAGTTCCACAAGATCGATTGCCCCGTCTGGGGCGAGATCGGTCGCACCGCGGATCTCCTGCAAGACGCCCTGGCCCACGGCGACCGCGCCGCAACCGACCAGCGTCCCGACGTCGCCGAACGCTGGAAGATCTGGCGCGCCGAAAAAGCCTCGCGCCGCGACGACGACCGCGGCGAGGGCGTCAACTCGGCTTCCATCTTCGCCGCCCTCTCCGACCTCGTCCCCGACAACGCGATCCTCGCCGTCGACGTCGGCAACAACACCTACTCCTTCGGCCGCTACTTCGAGTGCAAGGAGCAGGCCGTACTCATGTCCGGCTACCTCGGCTCCATCGGCTTCAGCTTCCCCGCCGCCATGGGCGCCTGGGCCGCGACGCAAGAAGACGACCCGCGCTTCCACGGCCGCCCGGTCGTCTCGATCTCCGGCGACGGCGGCTTCGGCCAGTACATGGGCGATCTCCAAACCGCCGTCAAGTACGGCATGAACATCACCCATATCGTGCTCAACAACAACGAACTCGGCAAAATCTCCAAAGAGCAGCGCGCCGGACAGTGGGACGTCTGGCAAACCTCCCTCCACAACCCGAGCTTCGCCGAGTACGCCCAAATCTCCGGCGCCCTCGGCATCCGCGTCGAACGCAAAGAGGACCTCGCCGCCGCCGTCGAAAAGGCCCTCGCCCACGACGGCCCGGCATTGGTCGAAATCGTCTCCGACGTGCAACTGGTCTAGGAGTACCCAAAGATGTCCGCCGACTGGAGACCGCTAGGCGCCGTCGCGCCGACCGCGCTCGCCGAAGCCCGCCTCAAGCTGCACCACGCCGCCCAAATCGTCTCCGGCGTCGGCCGCACGCTGCTGCCCAAGCAAGACGACGACAGCCACACTAACCTCGGTTGGGACCGCCGTCTCGGCGCGCTCGTCAGTCGCCGCGTCGAACGCGATAGACCGTTCTCCGCCGCCCTCGAGTTCGTCGCCCTGCGCCTCATGCTGCTCGACGAAAACGACGAGGCGCTCGTCACCGCGTCCCTGCGCCGGATGACCGTCGACGAAGGTTACGCCTGGCTCGGTGAAGGCGTCGCCGCCCGTCTCGGCCATGTCCTCGAAAGCGGTTTCGCCCCCCTGCACTACGAGCTGCCCGACCACCCCGTCGCTTCCGGCGCCCGCTTCGTCGTAGAAGACCAGTCGGCCTTCTCCGAACTCGCCCGCTGGTTTCACAACGCCGACTTGCTCTTCGCCGAGCTTCGCGCCGCCGAGCCCAAGATGTCCGAAGTCCGCTGCTGGCCCCACCACTTCGACCTCGGCGCCCTGATCACCCTCGACGACGGCAAGCAGATCGGCCTCGGCATGAGCCCCGGCGACTCGACCTACGAGCAACCCTACCTCTACTGCTCGCCCTACCCGCAGCCGTCACCTGACGACCTCCCTGCGCTTGACGCCATCGGTCACTGGCACACCGAAGGCTTCGTCTCCGTCGTCCTCCCAGGCGACCGACTCGTCGTCGAACAAGATCAACCGACCGCCGCACGGGCCTATCTCGCCGGCGCTCTCCAAGCCTGCCGTACGGTTCTAGGAGTTGAAGATCCGAATGTCTGAAAAATCTCCCGTCCAAGTCGCCACGTGGAGCGCACTCGAAGACCGCAAGCCCGCCTACGCCCTCGTCGGCGAGGTCGACTTAGTCGTCATCCGTCACGATTCGGACGTCTCCGTCCTCTACGGCCGCTGCCTCCATCGCGGCGCCTTGCTCTCGGACGGCTCCATCGACGGCGACAACCTCATCTGCGGCGTCCACGGCTGGGACTACCGCCTCGATACCGGCGTCAGCGCCTACAACAACGCCGAAGCGCTGGAGAAGTTCCCAGCCTGGGTCGACGAATCCGCCGACGCCGTCTATGTCGATGAGAACGCCGTCCGCGCCTGGGCCGTCGACCATCCCCAGCCCTACGACCGCGACGCCTACCAAGGCCTCTACGCCGACGTCCACGGAGGCCCCGAAGAGCCCTTCAACCACTACATCCAAGAGCTGGCCTCCAAGGGCAAGGGTATCGGCCACCACGGCCTGCTTAGCGCCATGGGCGTCGCTCTCACTGAACTCCCGCGCTGGGACGACATCCAACTGCTCACCGCGCAGATGGCCAAGAAGCCGCTGCTCGACGAGGACCCCGTCGGTACGGAAGTCGTCATCGGCCCCAACGCCAAGAAGCCGCTTCGCCTAGAGATCCCTCTCTTCGTCTCCGACATGAGCTTCGGCGCACTCTCCCGCGAAGCTAAGATCGCTCTAGCCCAAGGCGCCGAGCGTGCCGGTACCGGCATCTGCTCCGGCGAAGGCGGCATGCTGCCCGACGAGCACGCCGCCAACTCTCGCTATTTCTACGAACTCGCGTCCGCGCAATTCGGTTGGGATATCGAGAAGGTGCGCGACGTCCAGGCCTTCCACTTCAAAGGCGGACAAGGCGCCAAGACCGGCACCGGCGGCCACCTCCCCGGCGACAAAGTCGTCGGCGAGATCGCCGAAGTGCGCGGCCTCGAGCCCGGCCAAGCCGCCGTCAGCCCGCCCACCTTCCTCGATCTCCACACCGCCGAAGACTTCCGCGCCCTCTCCGACCAAGTACGCGAAGCCTCCGGCGGCATCCCCATCGGCTTCAAACTCTCCGCCCAGCACATCGAGGCCGATATCGACTTCGCTCTCGCGGCCTCCGCCGACTACGTCATCCTCGACGGCCGCGGCGGCGGCACCGGCGCCGCTCCGAACATCTTCAAGAACAACATCTCCGTCCCCACCATGGCCGCGCTCGCTCGCGCCCGCCGTCACCTCGACAAGATCGGCCGCACCGACGTCACGCTCGTCATCACCGGCGGCCTACGCACCGAGTCCGACTTCGTCAAAGCGCTCGCCCTCGGCGCCGACGCCGTGGCGCTCTCCAACTCCGCCCTCCAAGCCATCGGCTGCCTCGGCATGCGCGCCTGCCACACCAACAACTGTCCGGTCGGCATCGCCACTCAAAAGGAGAACCTGCGCGCCCGCCTGCTCATCGAGCAGTCCTCCCAGCGCCTCCAAAACTACTTCGAAGCGACCGTCAGTCTCATGCAGGTTCTCGCTCGCGCCTGCGGCCACGACCACCTGCAAAAGTTCAACGTCGACGACCTCACGACGTGGCATCGCGAGGTCGCCCACCTCACCGGCATCGCCTACTCCGGCGTCCGACTCTAGCCGGTGGTTCTAGCCGGTGATGGAACACCTAGGACTTACCCTCCTCGCGCTCTTCGTCGTCCTCTTCGGACTCGTGTCGAAGCGCCTGGAGACGAGTCCCGTCACCGCCCCGATGGTCTTCGCCGGCGTCGGCCTCGCCCTCGGTCCGCTCGGCTTCGGCCTCATCGAACTCGACGCTGAAAGCGACGTCCTGCATACGCTCGCCGAAGTCACCCTCGGTCTCGTCCTCTTCGCCGACGCTTCGACGATCGACCTCCGCATCCTCCGCCGCAACCTCGCCCTACCCGGCCGTCTCCTCGGGCTCGGCCTCCCGCTCTCGATCGCACTCGGCGCACTCGCCGCCCTCTGGCTCTTCCCCCATCTCGGACTCTGGCAAGCCGCTCTGATCGGTGCGATCCTCGCGCCCACCGACGCCGCTCTCGGTCAAGCCGTCGTCACCAGCGAGAAGGTGCCCGCGCGCATCCGCCAAGCGCTCAACGTCGAGAGCGGCCTCAACGACGGCATCTGCCTGCCCTTCGTGATGATGTTCCTCGCCCTCGCCGCCGGAGGCGCCTCCCAGCCCGCCGCCTACTGGGCCGAATACGCCGCGGCGCAACTCTTCCTCGGCCCGCTCGCCGGATTCTTCGTCGGCCGTGCCGGCGGCAGGCTCCTAGGCCGCGCCGCGCAAGCCGGCTGGATCAACGAAAACTTCGAGCGAATCTCCTCGGTCGCTCTGGCCCTGCTCGCCTTCTGCTTCGCGGAGATGATCGGCGGCAACGGCTTCATCGCGACCTTCGTCGGCGGCCTCGTCTTCGGCAACGTCGCCGCCAAACCGCTCTGTAAGCGCGCACTCGCCTTCGCCGAGGCTGAAGGGCAACTACTAGGCCTGCTGGCGTTCCTCGTCTTCGGCGCCGCAACCGTCGCGCCCACCTTCGAGACCTTGGGCGCCGCCGCCGTGCTCTACGCCGTCTTGAGCCTCACCCTCGTGCGCATGCTGCCGGTCTCGCTAGGCCTGCTCGGCTCCGGCCTCAACCTCCGCTCGCACCTCTTCATCGGCTGGTTCGGCCCGCGCGGCCTCGCCTCGATTCTCTACGTCCTACTCGCGGTCGAAGCGAGCGGGCTCCCGCACAAAGAGCAGATCTACGCCGTCGTCATGTGCACGGTCCTACTCAGCGTCGTCCTCCACGGCCTCACCGCCGCCCCCGGCGCCGCGCTGATGGCGGCTGAGGCTCCGGCAGATCATCCGCCCATCGACGAGATGCCCTACCGAAGCCCCTTCCGAGGCTAAGCCGCGTTTGAAGCCAACCGCGGGGACTGTCCCATCAAGGCCACAGCGCCACGGAACCGACCCAGCGCGTGTGGACTGTACCCAGCGACTACACGCTCCAATCCGCCCCACGCTACTTCTTCAACGCAAAGAACTGATTGAACGGATTCTCAATCGCCAGCTTCTCAAACCCCGAGAAACCAGCCTCCCGCGCCAGCTCACGAGCGCCCTGCTCGCCGATGACGGTGCCGAGCCCCGCACCGCCGTGCGCCAACGACACCGTCAAGCAGTGCATCGGACTGACCGCATGGAACACTCGTCCGATCGGGTTCTGATTTTCGGCGGCTTCGTGCGACGCATTCGGCTCCGACCAGACATAGACGCCGTCCTCGGCCATCGCGTCCCGGATTGAGCGCAACGCACCGACCGGGTCCGTCATGTCATGGATGCAGTCGAAGCTGGTCACGAGTCCGAATTTCCGGTTCGACGGAATGGAGTCCGCTCCGGCGTCGATAAACGTTACGTTCTCGACCCCTTCGTCCGCTGCCAGCTTCATCGCGGACGCGATCGAATCCCGGTGGTAGTCGATTCCCACAAACCGCGACCTCGGGAACGCCTTCGCCATCTGCACCGTCGACTGGCCGCGCCCGCAACCGACGTCCACGACGTCGATGCCTTCCGTCAGACGATCCGTCAATCCGGGGACCGTCGCCAACCACTGCCCCGTCAGAAAGTTCACGTAGCCCGGTCGGAAGAATCGCTCGATCGCACACGGCACGTCGCCGCCGATCTCGTGGTACGGCACGCCGCCGCCTCGCCGGAACGAATCCATCACCCGCGGCGTGTTGTAGGTCGAAGGCGTCGTAAACGCAAAGGCGCCGCCGACGAACATCGGCGAGTCTTCATCCGCCAGCACGAACGCCTGTTCGTCCGTCATCACGTAGCGCTCCGAAGTCCCTTCGTAGTCGAGGTACTCCGACGCCACCATCGAACGCAGCCACTCTCGCACGTAGCGCTCGTCTAGCCCCGTTTTGTCCGCCAACTCCTGGCTGCTCATCGCCCCCGCTCCGCGCATCGCCTTGAACAAGCCGAGCTGGTCGCCGATGTACGCCAGCGCCATTTGGAAGGCGCCTCCCATATCGGTGACGACGCGAATCGCCAGGTCGTGAATCTTGGTTTCGTCCATGAATCTAGGTACTCCTGCACCTCTACTGCGCATCGAATGTACGAAACCCGACATCGCGATTCGCCACGCTACAATACTGGGGCCATGCCGGAAGCCGTCATCGTCGATTGCCTCAGAACCCCCGTCGGACGCGCTCCCCGCGGAACCCTGCGCACCACGCGCCCCGACGACATGGCCGCCGCCTGCATCCAGGCTCTGCTTAAGAAGGCGCCCGATCTCGACCCCGCCGATATCGACGACGTCATCCTCGGCTGCGCCATGCCGGAAGCCGAACAAGGCTCCAACGTCGCTCGTGTCGCCGCCATGCGCGCCGGTCTCCCCGACTCGGTCACCGGCATGACGATCAACCGCTTCTGCTCTTCCGGCCTCCAAGCCATCGCGCTGGCCTGCGAGCGCATTCGCGGCGGAGGGGCCGACGCCCTCATCGCCGGCGGCGCCGAATCGATGAGCCTCATCCCCTCGGGCGGGCACAAGATCGCCCCCAACCCCTGGCTGATCGAGAATCTGCCCGCGACCTACATCAACATGGGCCTCACCGCGGAGAACGTCGCGCGCAAGTACGACGTCTCTCGCGAAGACGCCGACGCTTTCTCGCTCGCCAGTCACCAGAAAGCCGCGGCCGCGCAAGACGCCGGCAAGTTCGACGACGAACTCGTTCCTTTGGAGATCGAAGTCGTCACGCCGCCCAACGGCTCCGGCGGAACGAAGCCGCGGACCAAGACCTTCACCTTCTCCGCCGATGAAGGCGTCCGCCGCGACACCTCCGTCGAAGCTCTTGCCAAACTCCCCGCCGTCTTTCACGCCAAGGGCCAAGTCACCGCCGGCAACTCCTCGCAAACATCCGACGGCGCCTCCGCCGCACTCGTGATGTCGGACGTCAAAGCCAAGGAACTCGGCCTCAAGCCGATGGCCCGCTTCGTCAGCTTCGCCACCGGCGGCGTCCCGCCCGAGATCATGGGCATCGGCCCGGTCGTAGCCATCCCGAAGGCGCTCGCACTCGCCGGGATCGAACTCAAAGACGTCGGCGTCATCGAACTCAATGAAGCCTTCGCGGCTCAGGCCCTCGCCGTCATCCGCAAGGCCGGCCTCGATCCTGAAAAGATCAACCCCAACGGCGGCGCCGTCGCCCTCGGCCACCCGCTCGGCGCCACCGGCGCCAAGCTCACCGCCACGGCCTTGCGCGAGATGCGCCGCCAAGACGCCCAGTTCGGCCTCGTCACCATGTGCATCGGCGGAGGCCAAGGCGCAGCCGGCGTGTTCGAGTTGCTCAACTAATGCCCGGCGCCGACTTCCTCCTCCAACCCGCCGCGGACGTCTTCACCGTCGAGGACTTCTCCGAAGAGCACCAGCAGATCCGCTCGCAGACCGATCGCTTCATCGACGAGGAAGTCCTCCCCGTCGTCGAGCGCTACGAGGAGAAGGACGCCGCGCTTGCCCGCGAACTCGTCTCCAAATGCGGCGAACTCGGCCTGCTCGGCATCCTCGTCCCCGAGAAGTACGACGGCATGGAGCTCGACCTAACGAGCCAACTGATCGTCGCCGAATCGATGGGACGATACGCCGCCTTCTCGACCACCTACGGCGCACACTCCGGCATCGGCACCATGCCGCTCGTGCTGTTCGGCAGCGACGAGACCAAGCAGAAGTACCTGCCGCGCATGGTCACCGGCGAACTGATGGCCGCCTACGCGCTGTCCGAGCCGCAAGCCGGCTCCGACGCCCTGGCCGCCACCACGCGCGCCGAACTTTCAGAGGATAAAAAACACTACGTCCTCAACGGCCAGAAGATGTGGATCTCGAACGGCGGCTGGGCCGACGTCTACACCGTCTTCGCCAAGGTCGACGGGGAGAAGTTCACCGCCTTCCTCGTCGAGCGCGCCTTCGACGGCGTCAAGCCCGGCGCCGAAGAGCGCAAGATGGGCATCCACGGAAGCTCGACCACGCCCGTCTTCCTCGACAACGTCGAGGTCCCGGTGGAGAACGTTCTGGGCGAGGTCGGCCGCGGCCACGTCATCGCCTTCAACATCCTCAACCTCGGGCGCCTCAAGCTCGGCGCCTCCTGCGTCGGCGGTTCGAAGGCCGTGCTCGCCGAATCGGTTCAATACGCCAAGCAGCGCAAAGCCTTCGGAAAATCCATCTCCGACTTCGGCGCCATCCAGCACAAGCTCGCCGAATCAGCCGTCCGCCTCTTTGCCGCCGAGTCGGTCGTCTACCGCATCGGCGGAGTCATCGACTCGACCTTGGAGTCGATGGACTCGACCGCCGCCGACGCTCCGCAACAGATGCTCAAAGCGGTCGAGGAATTCGCCGTCGAGTGCTCGATCGCCAAAGTCCTCGGCTCGGAAACCATCGACTACATCGCCGACGAAGGAGTCCAGATCCACGGCGGCTACGGCTTCCACCAGGACTACATGGTCGAGCGTTCCTACCGCGACTCCCGCATCAATCGCATCTTCGAGGGCACCAATGAGATCAACCGACTGCTCACCACCGGCATGATCCTCAAGCGCGCCGGACAAGGCCGGCTGCCGCTCATGGAAGCCGTCACCGACCTGATCGGCCGCCTCACCACCGGCGATTTCGGCCCGGAGCCCGGCGACGAACCGTTCGCTCGCGAGACCGCCCTGGTGGAGAACGCCAAGAAGGTCGCCCTGCTTTCGATGGGCGTCGCCTACCAGCGCTTCGGCCAAGAGCTCGAGCAGGAGCAAGAGGTCAACACGGCGATCGCCGACATCGTCATCGAGGTCTACGCAATGGACTCGATGCTCGCCCGCGCCGCACGCCTCGGACCGCAATCGAAGGCGATGGCCGAAGTCGGCGTCTCAGAAGGTATCGCCCGCGTCGCCCGCCACGGAGAGACCGTGCTCGCGGCCTGCGTCGACGGCCCGAAGCTCAAGCAGTACCACGGCGTCCTGCGCCGCCTCACGCGCGTACTGCCGATCAACCTCGTCGAGCGTCGCCGCGAGATCGCCGACCGCCTCATCTCCGCCGAAAAGTATATTGTCTAGTCAGCAGCGGATCGTCATGGCCGTCGGCCTGCCCGGGGCGGGGAAGTCGACCTGGTTCCGAAGCCAAGGCATCGTCCCGCTCTCAAGCGACCACCTGCGTCTCCTGCTCGCCGACGACGAAGACGACCAGACGATCCACGTCGAAGTCTTCGAGACGATGCGCTACCTACTAGAGAAGCGCATCGAGATCGGACGCGAAGTCAGCTATCTCGACGCGACCTTCCTGACGAAGCTCCACCGCGAGCCCTTCCTCGAAATCGCTAAGAAGCACGACGCCCAAGCCGAAGCCCTCTGGTTCGACACGCCGCTGGACACCTGCCTAGCCCGCAACCGCGGCCGCCAACGCCAAGTCCCCGAAGAGATCATCCGCGACCTCGAAGTCCTAACCGAACCCCCATCCAAAGAAGAAGGCTTCAGCAAGATCACCAACCTGTAGGTGAACTGCGGGCGTCAACCCGGCGGACAGCGGAGCGACGGTCAGCGGTCAGCGGAACTACCCAATCCCGTCCAACACCCCGCGCATATAGGCGAACGATTCCGCCATACCCCGCTCGGGCGAGTTTGCATTGATCTCATACTCCAAGCCGACGACGCCGGGATAGTCCATCGCCTTCAACTTGCGGAAGATCGCCGCCACCGGCATCTTGCCCTTGCCGGTCTCGACCTGGCTGCGCTTGTCGTCAAACCGCGTCAGGTCCTTGATGTGCATGTCGTGCAGACGGTCGCCGGCCATCTCGATGCCTTCGATCACGTCTTCGGCCGTCCGCGCCGCGTGACCCACGTCGTAGCACAGGCCCATCCGCGGATCCATGTTCTTCACGCGGCTGATCACGCTCTCGGCGTTCGGGAAGAAGTCGTCTTCCGGCCCGTGGTTGTGGATCGCGATCTTCAAGTCGAGCCGCTTGGCGTGCTTCTCGATCATGCCGAGGTTGTTGTGCGTCGGCGCGCAGACGACGATCGGAATCCCCGCGTTCTTTGCGTACTCCAAGTGATATTTGACGTCCGCCTCGTCGTCCTTGCGCAGGTTGATGTTCCCGCCCGAGACGATCGTCAGTCCGGCTTTCGTGAACTCCGCGTGCGCCGCCTTCAAGTCCTCTTTCGAGAGGTAGTACGGCATGTGGAACGCCTTCACGTTCACGTATTTGATGCCGAGATTCTTGATGATCTCAATCGCCTGCGAGCGCGAAAACTTGCGCAGCGAGTAGCTCGCCACGGCCAGGCGAACGTCGCCCCAGTGGTGCTCGGCCATCGTGGCGGCCGTCGAGCAGCGAGAGGCGGCGGCCAGCGCGGCGGCGCCGGCGAAGAAGGTGCGTCGAGTCGAGTTCATGATGCTTCCAGGCTCCAAATTCGCCCCTTAGGATACAGCAAGTAGGCATGAGAAAAGGGCCGCTTGCGCGGCCCTCTCTCCGTGGTCTCCGGAAGTCGACTACTTGTCGTCTTCCTCGTCCTCTTTCTCTTTCGGCAAGTACGCCGCCAGTTCCGGCGGGATTCCCGCCATCGAATCCTCTTCGGGAAGTCCCAAGTCGTTGGGATCGATCGCCTCGATCGGCGGTCCGCCGATGTCGGAACCCTTGTCCTCGCGACGCTGGTCTCGTTTCGCGTTCTTTTCGCGACGTTTTTCCAGCTTCGCCAGCTCGCGTTTCCGCTTCTGAAAACTCGTTGTTGGTCGGGCCAATGGCTCCTCCTGGGCGTTGCCGGAAGCGTCATATGACTCTCCCCAACGCGATCTATCAGGATATCACGCAGAGCGTGTCGGGCCCTAACCCACGACGCCTCTAAGCCGATGCGGCGTAGCGTTCGATCATTTCAGGCGGTAGTCGGTGCTCTTCCGAGCGGATAAATTCCAGGTGCGGAAGGCCTAGATCGGACGGCGAAATCATCTCAACCGGCGGTCCGTCGTTGCGGCTGCGGTGCGCTTTGCGCGCGGCTCGCTTGGCTTCCTTTTGTTTGCGCTTGTCGCGCTTTGCAAATTCTCGTTGTCTTTTCTTGAACGTTACGCTGGGTCGTGCCAAAAGGTCCTCCTTAAGCTCGAAGTTGTCGAAGCAGTCGTAGGATAGCGTATCGGCGGTCACTTTGTCAAGGGTATTTAGATATTAAGACCTTTATATCTTAATACCGGAAACTAGAAAGGCGCGCCGGGGCGCGCCTTTCGCTTCGTCGGGGCGGTCAGCGAAGCAGGGATCGCCGCGTCCGCATCAGCTCGGAAAACTCGCCGCCCGAGATCACGTAATACCAGTCGGCGAAGCGGTTGTTGAGCTCTTCGTAGAGCTCCTTGCCGTCCGATCCGCCGTACTCCGTCTCGCGCGCCTCCGAGTGCGAAACGGCGATCAGCAGGTAGCGATTCTCGCCCTCTTCCTTCTGCGCCGGAGACGACGAAGCGATCTCGCCGAAGCGCAGCGTATAGCGCACGCCCGACGCGCCGTCGACGACGATCTCGCCCTCGTTGCCGAAGATCTGTCCGCCGGCGCCGCCCAGATAGAAGCCTTTCTCTTGGAGCAGCACGGCCGCCTGATAGGTCGGCTGAATCTGGCCGGTCGTCTTCAAGTCCGCCGTCAGGATGTCCGGCTTCGGCTGCACGTCGACGATCCGCAACGACTCGATCGCCGAGGTCAACTGCCCCAACTTGTCGTCGTCCAGCCGCCCGCTGCCTGAAACCTTCCAGTCGTCGCCGTCCTTGCTCAGCGTGAACTGCTCGCCCGGCATCAGACGCCGCATCCGCTCGTCGACGCGATAGTGGTTGATCGCGATCCGGCGAATATCGTCCTTCTTGAGCTTCAGCAGATCCGTCTCGATCCAGTCTTGGAACTGCGCCGACGGATCGACGTCCGTCTTCACGGCGTACGTCTTGCGCTGCCCCGGGACGCGCAGATAGCGCGATCCGGGCTGGCCTTCCACCTCGTCGCCGATCACGAAATCGGCCAACACCTGGTCGTCGGCGTCCTTCAGCGTCACGCGTTTGCCGCGCCCTTCGAGCGAGACGGCGCCTTCGTCAAACGGATCGATCACGCCGTACTCGGCATGGTCTTCGGTGCGCTCGGAGACCACGGCGTCTTTCTTCAATTCGATCAGCGCCGCCGCCGTATCGGCCAGACGATTCTCGGCGTCGGCCGGGTAGTCGTTATGCGAAGGCAGCAGCCACTTGTTGTCGCGGAACTCGACCTTCAGCGGCGTCGCCGTCGCCGTCTCGTCGTCGTAGTCGATCACTTCAATCGACTTCGGCGCCTGCGGATCGGTGAACTCGGGATAGAACAGCTCGCCCTGGTCGTCGAACACGTCCGCCGACTGCGAACCGGGATCGATCACCAGCGCCGCGGCCGTCAACACCGCCGCGCCCGCGAGGAACAAGATCGTCGTCTTCAGCTCATTCATCACTTGCTCTCCGGAACCAACCGCTCTTGCGAGACCAACGCCTGCTCTCTACGCAACCGGCGCGCCGAGACGAACAGGAACAGCAGAAACGCCGGTACCGGCGACAGCGCCACGGCCGCCACCTTGATCCAGTTCTGCACGCCGCGAATGGAGCTCTCCATGTCGGCCTTGCTGCGCTCGATCAGCCGCTGCTTGCCGTCCTCGATGTTCTTGCGCGCCACCGTCAGTCGGCGGTTCTCGATCTTTTGCTGGTTGGCGATCATGATGCGCTTGGTCTGGATGTCCAGATCCGTGCGTGCTTCGAGCGTCGCCACCGCGTCGTCCAAGCGCTTCTGGGCCAGCTCCAACTGCTCGTCGGCGTTGGCTTCGGCCTCTTGCGTTTCCTGGAGACGTTGCTCTTCGTAGTTCTTGGTCAGCGACTCGACCGTCTCGAGCGTCCGGTGTCGCCGCCGACGCTTGCGCAGCTCGATGAACGACTCGTCCCCGGCCAGATGGTCGACCGCGTTGAGCAGGAACGCCACGTTGTCGAAGTTCAGCTGCTCGACGCCTTGCGCGCGCAGTTGGAAGAACTGCTCGCCCATCACGTCCACGTCGGCGACGACGATCGCGTTCGGCGCGCCTTCGCCGTCGCCCGAAATCTTGGCCGCCGTCACGTACGTTTCGGCGTCCGGCTCGTGCGGCAAATCGGTGGCCAACTGGACGCCGAAGATCGAGTTCTGCACGATGCGAAACCACAACGTCGTGCCCGACTCGGCGCCGGTTCGCACGAGCGGCGTGAAGGTCGTCTCGGCGCCTTCCTTGGCCTGGACGATGCCGCCGTACATCATCACCAACTCCTGCATGCCGGAGGTCACCGAGACCTCTTCGTTGAACTGCCCTTCCTCGTTGTTGGGGCTGATGAACAGCACCTCCGGCGGCAGACTGCGGAACTGCGGATGCGGATTGTAGTTGTCCCAAGCGATCTGCTCGGTCGGCCATTCGACCCCGAGCGCGTCCATGACAGGGGCTACGTTGGCCGGTTGCCGCGGCATCTGGCCGCGCGCGAACGGGCTTTGCGGCATCTGCTGCGGCGACGACTCGATGTCGAACGCCGGCAACGGATCGACCATCAGCAGCGTCGGCTTGCCCGACTTCACGTACTCGGCCAAGCGGTCGACTTGGTCCTGCTGCAAGGTATTCGGCAGTACGACCATCAGCACGTCCAAGTCGCCCGGATAGTCCGAACCGGGCTCGACTTGCACCACGTCGTACTGCTTGCGCAGCTCGGCGACGATCGCCCAGTCAGACGATCTACGCCGCGCTTGGAAGTCGAAGCCGCCAAAGAGTTCGACGCCGGTCTTGAGGACGCCGACGCGCTTCTTCTCCGTCTCGGCGACGACGCGGATCGAGCGCATCAGCTCGTACTCGACCGGCAGTCCGGGCTCGAAGAACGGGATGACGAACTCTTCGGCGCCGCGTTGGAAGGCCACGCCCATGAAGATTTCGTCCGGGCCTCCGGCGGTCTGCTCAAAGACGGGGATCGGCCGCGGGCGGATGCCGAAGCGGTCCTGCGCCTCGGTCGCGGCGTCGGTGTATTTTTCGGTTTCGACCAGGCGGGTATGGATGCGGTCGCCGCCGATCGAATCGAACTGCCGCAGCAGCGCCGTGATGTTGTTGCGCGTTTCGAGGTAGCGGCGCGGCGCGTCGGGGCTGACGTAGGCGTGGATGTAGACCGGTTTTTCGGGATCGAGCGAGTCGATCAGCTCGTGCGTCGAAGGCGAGAGCGAGTGGATCTGCTCGGCGGTCGCGTCGAGCCGTCCGCCCAGCCGGGAGACGAGGATCGTGAGCGCCGCGACGCCGACGACTAAGGCCGCGCCGCGCGCGAAGTAGTGGCGGCCGAGCTTCGGAGCGCCTTCGGTCGTCGGCCAGTGGCGTCGTCCGAGCAGGGCCATGTTGAGGTAGAGCATGGCCGCCGCGAAGGCGATGAAGTAGAGCACGCCCGAAAGCGGGATCACGCCCGAGGCGAAGTCGCGGAATTGCTCGACGAATGAGAGGCTCCGCAGTAACCGCTCGGCCGCTCCGCTGACCAGCGCGCCGGCGTGCTCGATGTAAACCGGGATCGCGCAGAGCAGCGCGCCGAGGATGAAGGCGACAGTCAGGTTCGAGGTCAGTAGCGAGCCGATCATACCGAGCGCGATCAGCGCGGCGCCCATCAGCCAGTAGCCCGCGTAGGTCGCGAACAGCAGTCCGAAATCCGGGCTGCCCAGCAGCAGCAACACGATGACGTGACTGAGCGAAAACAGCAGTGCGACGGTATAGATGCCGAGCATGGCGGCGAATTTGCCGAGCACGATTTCGAGGTCGGTCGCAGGCAACGTCAGCAGCAATTCGTCGGTGCCGGTGCGCTTCTCTTCGGCCCAGGCGTTCATCGTGATCGCCGGAATGAACAGCACCAATAGATAGGGGAACAGCTCGTTGAGCGGATCCAAATTGGCGAGGTTGTTGAGGAAGAACGACTCTTGCCAGAACGCGGCGATCGCGCTCAGTAAGACGAACAACGTGATGAACACGTATCCGGTCGGGCTCTGAAAATACCCGGTCAGTTCACGGCGGCAAATCGCCCGCCAGGCGTTTTGTCGGCTACTCACTGTCGGTCTCCTCCACTGCGACGACCTCTTCCGCGGCTGCCGCCTCGACGGCCGGCGTCGGGGCCGAGGGTTGCGTCAGGCGCCGGAAAGCCGTCTCCAGGTCCTTGCCCGAGGCCATCTCTTGGGGCGTGCCGTCGAAGACGACACGGCCTTCGTTGATGAGCACCACGCGATCGGACACCGCTTCGACTTCTTGCAGGATGTGCGTTGAGAGCAGTACGGTCTTCGATTCCGCCAAGCGGCGGATCAGCGCGCGCACGTCGTGGATCTGGTTCGGGTCGAGGCCGCTGGTCGGCTCGTCTAGGATCAGGATCTCAGGCTCGTGCAAGAGCGCTTGGGCCATTCCGACGCGCTGACGGTAGCCTTTCGAGAGCTTGTGGATCGGCTTCTCGAGCGCCTGCTCCAATGCACACTCGGAGACGACGGCGTCGATCCGCGACTTGAGGCGCGCCTCGTCCATGCCGCGCGCTTCTCCGAAGAACTGGAGCAGCTCGAGCGGCGTCATCTCCGGGTAAAGCGGGCCGTTCTCGGGGAGATAGCCGAGTTTTTCGGCCGCCTCGATTCGGGCTTCGGCGACGTTCAAACCGCCGATGCGCGCGGTCCCGTCCGACGGGGTCAGATAGCCCGTCAGGATCTTCATCGTCGTTGATTTTCCGGCCCCGTTGGGCCCCAAGAACGCGGCGACCTGGCCGGTCGGCACGGCAAACGAAACGTCGCGGATCGCCGCGAATCGTCCGTACAATTTGCTCAGCCCGACAGCCTCGATCGCAGCGGATGCTTGCGAATCCACCATAGGTCTTCGACTCTCTTCCAAACTCTCTGAAGAAGTGTTTTGCGAAATGACTCGCTGGGCGGAAAACGGATCGCCTCCGCCGGTCGGATCGGGCGCAAAAGCCGTCCCCGAACCCGTCTATCCTAACCCAGTCAAACTGCTCAAATCAAAGGACGCACGGCCTCGCTATTCGATAGTCAGGGTGACGGTGTTCGATTCCGTACCGTCGACGAAAATCGTCAGTTCGGCTTGGCCCGAAGGCAGGTCGCCGACAAGCTCGATGTTGACCTGGTAGAGGCCGACGAAACCCGGGGCGAGGCCCGCGAAGGTCACGCGAACCGGCTCGACGCCGATGCGAGCGGTGACCCCGTTGGTGGTCCGAATGAGGCGATCGACGGGGTTGGGACTTCCCAGTTGCGGCGACTCCTCGACCGGGCCGAGGCCGGTGACGAAGACCTCGATCGTCTCGCCGAGTCGGGCGGGGCGGGCGCCTACGACGAAGGCGCCGCCAGGGGCTGCGACCGTCCCGGCGCCTGCGATGAGAATCGCGCCTTGGCCGCTGCCGGACTGGTCGAGGGTGAAGATGCCGGGGCTTGCGGAAGAGACTTCAAAAGAGGTCGTCACCGTGCCGAAGGGAGAGAGATCCGCGGTTAGTCTGGCCGATCCTGAGGGTGCGCCCGACCAGGGCAGCTGGGCGTTGGCTTGTCCCGGACCGGCGAAGAAGAGCGGCAGAGCTTGGTCGCCTAGGCGGAGGCGCAGCCCGGCGAGCGTCTGGGGTAGGGGCGTGCGGCGGGCCACGGCGTTTCCGCCCGCCAGGTCTGAGCCAAAGACGGAGACGATGGTTCCGAGCGCTAGGCCGTCGGCCCCCCGGAAGCTGGCGGCGTTGACTATGCCGCCGTCCGTGATCAGCGGCAGTGCTCGTGGGGCGGTGAGCCGGTAGACTCCGCCGCCTAGGTCGACGACGTAGAGTTCGCCGCTCTCGTCTTCGCCGAAGCTGGAGATGGCCCAGGGGGTGTCGAGCGGGCCGAGCGACCTCTCGAAGAATGGGTTTTCGGTCCCGCCGCGGGCCCAGATCTCGCCAGTGCAGAAATCGCCGAAGAAGTAGAGGCCGTAGAACTGGGGCAGGGCGCCGCGGTAGACGTAGCCGCCGGTGACCGAGCAGCGGCCGCTCTCTTGGCGGTACTCGTAGCGCGGCAGGGTGAGCGTGCCGTCGTTGCAGTTCGAGCCTGGGTTGAAGCAGTCCGAGCCCTCCATCAGCCGCCAGCCGTAGTTCTCGCCGCCGGGGCTTTCGGCGGGTTGGAAGGAGATCTCTTCCACGTTCCCTTGGCCGACGTCGCCGATCCACAGGTCGCCGGTTTCGCGGTCGAAGCTGAAGCGCCACGGGTTGCGCAGGCCGAGCGCCCAGATCTCGTCGAGCGTCTCGTCCGTATTCTCGAACGGGTTGCCTGGGGCGGGGCGGGCCGGGGCGCCTTGGTCGACGTCGAGGCGCAGCATCTTGCCGAGCAGGTTCTGGCGGTTTTGGGCGCGGTTGCCGGGGTCGCCGCCGCTGCCTCCGTCGCCCATGCCGACGTAGAGGAAGCCGTCGGGGCCGAAGTGTAGTTGGCCGCCGTTGTGGTTGCCGAAGGGCTGCTCGACGCGCAGGAAGACGGCCTCGGAATCGGGGTTCGCGCGGTTGCGGTCGGCGGTCGATTCAAAGCGCGAGACGATGGTCGCGCCGTCGAGCGCGGTGTAGTTGACGAAGAAGAATCCGTTCTCGCGGTAGCGCGGGTGGAAGGCGACGGAGAGCAGGCCGCGCTCGGAGTTGCCGCCGCCTGAGCGGACGCGACCGCCGATCGCGAGCAGCGGCTCTGCGAGGACTTGGTCGCCGTCGTGGATCAGGATGCGGCCCGAGCGCTCGACGATAAACAGCCTGCCCGATCCGTCGCCCGCGTGCGTCACTTGAACAGGAGCGTCGAGTCCGGTCGCGACTTCCACGAAGTCGACGTCGTCGAATGGTGACTGCGCGTACAGACCGGAGGCGAGGGCGAGGAACCAAACGAATCGCATGGCGTCCATCAGTATGGGGCTCGTCCACAAATAGCGGGAACAGACTGCGCGCCGGCTCCGTACCTTTTCCAACAGTAGGAATTCCCTCAACCGCGTGAGTCTCGTCATCCAAACTGAATCCCTCGGAAAGACCTACCGGAGGCGCTTTTCGGGTCGGACCGTGGTCGCGGTCCGATCGGTCTCGATCGACGTGGAGCCTGGGGCGGCCTACGGGCTGCTGGGACCGAACGGGGCGGGGAAGACGACTTTCGTGAAGATGCTGCTGAGCGCGGTGCGTCCGAGTCGCGGGCGGGCGCTGCTGTTCGGCCAGGACGCTCTGAACCCGGCGGCGCGCAAGCGGATCGGGTACTTGCCGGAGAATCACCGATTTCCGACCTACAACACCGGTCGGCAGATGCTCGACTTTTACGCCGCGCTTTCAGGGCAGCCCGCCGCCGAGCGCAAGAGGCGGGCCGGCGAACTGCTCGAGAAGGTCGGGCTCGCCGCCCGCGCCGACGATCGCATCGGCAAGTATTCGAAGGGCATGCTGCAGCGCTTGGGGCTGGCCCAAGCGCTGATGCATCGGCCGGAGCTGCTGTTCCTGGACGAACCGGGCGACGGAGTCGACCCGGTCGGCCGTCGGCAGATCCGCGACCTGTTGCGCGAGCAACAGGCCGAGGGCGTGACGATCTTTCTGAACTCGCACCTGCTCGCCGAAGTCGAGCAGTTTTGCGATCACGCGGCGATCCTGCGCCAAGGCGAGGTCGCGCTCGAAGGCCGCGTGGCGGACTTGACCGGAACCAGCGGGTACCAACTGGCCGCCGCCGGTGTCCAAGAGAGTGTGCGGACGAAGTTGGAGTCGAGTTTGGCTGAGACCGTTTCGCAGAACGGCTCGCTGCACTTCCGCTTCTCTGATCTTACCGGGGCCAACCAAGCGATCGACCTGCTGAGGGCCTCAGGCGCGCAGGTGGAGTCGCTTGAGCGGAGTCGCTCGACGCTCGAAGACGTGTTTCTGCGGACGGTCCAGGAGACCAGCGAGGGGGCGGGCTCATGACTCTTTTCGCGCTCGTTGCCGACACGTTTCGCGAGTCGTTGGCTCGGAAGATCTTCCTCGGCTTTTGGGGCTGCTCGACGATCCTTTTGCTGCTGTTGATGACGGTGCTCAACATCGATCTGGTCGAGGGCGGGTTGGCGAGCATCCGGCTGTTCGGGCAGGACGTCGATCGCGGCGCGCAGTTGCCGGTGGAGAATATCGTCGACATTGTTTTGGGCGGGATCGCGGCGTTGCTGTTTTCGGCGGGACTGTTTCTGGCGATCTTTGCCGCGGCGGGTTTGATCCCGACGATCTTCGAGCCGGGGCGAATCGAGCTGTTGCTCTCGAAGCCGCTGTCGCGGACGCGGATCTTGCTCGGGAAGTACCTGGGCGCGCTGACGGTGGTTGCGCTGAACATCGTCTATCTAGTGGGCGGGGCTTGGCTGATTTTGGGGTTCAAGACCGGGATCTGGAAGCCGGCGTTTCTGATTACGGGCGCGCTCTCGGTGTTCACGTTCGCGGTGCTGCTCTCGATCGTGACGTTCTTCGCGGTGGCCTCGCGAAGTTCGGTGCTGTCGTCGATGTCGGCTTACGTCGTGTCGCTGGTCGCGGTGATCGCGGCGCAGCATGAACAGATGTCTCCGCTGTTTAATTCCGAGACGCCGAGGCAGGCGCTGCGTCTCACTTACTGGGTGCTTCCGAAGATCTTCGAACTGGGCAACTGGTCGCGGACATTGATGGAAGGCAAGCCCGTTGAATCGTTGATGCCGCTGTGGAGTTCGGCGCTGTTTGCTTGCGCCGCGCTGTTGCTGGCCGCCCGCTTGTTCGAATCCAAGGACTACTAGGAGCTGATTCTCATGTCTTACTTCGCACGTTCCAAGCACGGTTTCGCAGTGTTCGCCGTGGGCGCCGTTTTGGCCGCTTGCGCCAACTCGCCTGAAGTACAGGCGGCGGCCGCCGACGAGAGCGTCTATCGGCTGCTGCCGGCGGACGCCGTCGCGGTGTTCGGCGTCGACGTTCGGTCGGCGAAGGCGTCTCGCTTCTACGAGCGGTTCACCGAAGACATGAAGGTCGGAGATCTTGACGACTGGGCCGCGGAGACCGGCTTTGATCCGCGGGAAGACCTCGACGGCGTGATCGGCGCACTCTATTCGGTCGGTGAAGAGACCGAGGGGCTGATTGTGGCGCGAGGGCGTTTCCGCGAAGTGGCCGGCAGCCCCAAGCTCGAAGAGAACGTGGAGGCGGCCGGATCGCACCGCGGCGTGACGATCTATTCGCGCCCGATCGGCGAGAACGAGGTTCGCGACCGATCGGAGGCGTTCGCGTTCATCGGCGACAACCTGGCCGTGCTCGGCGATCAAGCGCGGGTCGTGAACGCGATTGAGCGCCACTTTGCCGGGGGGGCGAGCTTGGCCGACAACGCGGCTTTGAGCGGACGGGCGACGGACGCGCAGGCGAGCGGGCAGTTTTGGATGGTCGCCTCGAACGCGGGGCAGGTGCTGGAGTCGTTGCCCTCGGGCGGCGATCAACGGCAGGCTCGCATCCTTGAGATCTTCGCCGGGATGAGCGAGATGTCGGTTACGGCAGACATTGTGCGCGGGTTCGAGTTGGCGTTCTCGGGCGCTTGCGATACGCCGGAGAATGCGCGGACGCTGGCCGAGGCGGCGAAGGGGATGTTGGCGCTGGCGCGGATCAGTCTGCCGGCTGAAGAGCAGGATCTGCTGAAGCTGCTGGACCAGGTTTCAGTCCGCGATATGGGGCAGACGTTTGAGGCGGAAGTGAGCCTCGACTCGTTGCAGGTCGAGGACTTGATGGAGCACTTTGACCGCAGTCAGACGGCTGAGAACTAGTCGCTGTGATTCGGGTACCGGCGCCTTCGTTTACTGGAGGCGCCGTTGGTACTAAAACGGGAAATGTCATGGGACTGACATTTTTCGTCTGTAAGTGATTGATTGTTCGTTGGGCGATGTCAGTGTTTTGCACGAAAATGTCAGGTTTTGACAGGGTTTTGACATTTTTTCTGGCGTAAGTCTTTTGGAATCAACAAAAGTACTTCGGTTTTGGAAAATTTCAATTTATGAAAACGCTTTCATTGGACTTAAGTTGCTTGTTTTGAGTGGCTTGAGGCGTCGGGAAAAATGTCATGGTACTGACATCGATTTCTTCGTGGCTGATAGGCCTCGCGGCCTAGGACTTTTGAAGCGCCTGCGAGGGCTGAGCGCAACTCTGTTTTTAGGGTAGCTGAGGGGTGCAAGTCGGTTCCGCTGTCCGCTGTCGGTCGCTCCGCTGTCCGGAAGACGGGGTGGGTGTCGTGATGGGAGCGGAGGTTTCGGCGGCGGGCGGGATTCGTGGGGTGTCCCGAGAGGGGCGCAATGTCGACGCGGGCGGGCGGTCCGAGCGGAAAGGATGTGGGGGACGGATCGAACGAAGACAGGCTTTCGAGGTCGCTTCGACCGCAAGCTCACGCATGCGGCTCTGTCGGATTACGGGCGAGGTTGGGGTGGACGACGGGCTGGGAATGCAAAACGGGGACGGCCTGGTGGGCCGTCCCCGTTGAGAAAAGTTGGTGAAAATGGTCGCGCTGTTACTTGCGGCGGACCTGTTTCTGCTGACCGACGCGAACCTTGTTCAGCGTGGCCTTTTGGTCGGCCCAGGCCTTCCAGTCAAAGCGCTTGGAGGCGTCCGCCAGATAGGCGTCCAAGTCCGCTCCCTTCGGCAGCACGGCGACCACCGTGGCGGTCTCGCCCGTCTCCGGATGCTCGATCTTGTAGCTGCGCGTGTTTGCGATTCCCATAACCCTCTCAATCTATCACAAGAATCGGGGGCTGAACGGCAAGGGCTGAACCGCAAAAAAGGTACTCTAGCTCGGTGACCTCAGACGAGAAGCGGGCGGAACTGGAGCGGCGGAATCTGGCGGCGGAGGTCGGGGGCGGGCCGGAGCGCGTCGCTCGGCAGCATGACGCCGGAAAGCTCTCGGCGCGGGAGCGCATTGAGTTGCTGCTGGACCCCGACACGTTTGAAGAGATCGACCGGTTGGTCGTGCATGACTGCAACGACTTCGGCATGGACGGGCAGCGGATTCCGGGCGACGGATTCGTGACCGGACATGGGTTGGTGGACGGGCGTCGGGTGTTCGTCTTCTCGCACGACTTCACGGTTTTCGGCGGATCGCTCTCACATGCCAACGCGGAGAAGATTTGCAAGGTGATGGATCTGGCGGTGAAGACCGGGGCGCCGGTGATCGGGTTGAACGATTCAGGCGGGGCGCGGATTCAGGAAGGGGTGGCTTCGCTTGCCGGGTATGCGGACATCTTCTTGCGGAATACGCTGGCGTCGGGGGTGGTGCCGCAGATTTCGGCGGTGATGGGGCCTTGCGCGGGCGGGGCGGTCTATTCGCCTGCGATTACGGATTTCGTGTTCATGGTGGAGGAGACGAGCTACATGTTCGTCACTGGGCCGGACGTGATCAAGACGGTGACGCATGAGGACGTGACGAAGGAAGAATTGGGCGGGGCGGCGACGCACAACCAAAAAAGCGGCGTGGCGCATTTTGAAGCGACGGACGACGCCGAGTGTTTGCGGATGATTCGCGAGCTGCTGTCGTTCTTGCCGTCGAACAATTTGGACGACGCGCCTGTCGTACCGACGGAGGACTCGGCGGACCGAGACGCGCCCGCTCTCGATTCGCTCGTGCCGGAAGAGTCGAACAAGCCTTACGACGTGAAGCAGGCGATTGAGGGCGTGGTCGACGACGGGTACTTCTTCGAGGTGCAGGAGCGGTACGCGCCGAACATCGTGGTCGGGTTCGGGCGGTTCGAGGGGAAGACGGCGGGGATTGTGGCGAACCAGCCGGCGGTGTTGGCGGGGTGCTTGGATATCGATGCGTCTTTGAAAGCGGCGCGGTTTGTGCGGTTTTGCGACGCGTTCAATATCCCGATTGTGACGTTCGAGGACGTGCCGGGGTTTTTGCCGGGGACGGAGCAGGAGTTCGGGGGGATTATCAAGCACGGGGCGAAGCTGCTCTATGCGTATGCGGAGGCGACGGTTCCGAAGGTGACGGTGATTACGCGGAAGGCCTACGGCGGGGCGTATTGCGTGATGGGGTCGAAGCATCTGCGGACGGACGTGAATCTGGCTTGGCCGTCGGCGGAGATTGCGGTGATGGGGCCCGAAGGGGCGGTGAATATTCTGTATCGGCGGGAGCTGGCGAAAGAGGATGAGGCGTTTCGGCAGGCGAAGACGGAGGAGTTTCGGGAGCGATTTGCGAACCCCTATGTGGCGGCTGAGAGGGGCTGGGTGGACGAGGTGATTGCGCCGAGGGAGACGCGGAAGAAAGTGATTCGGGCGTTGCGGATGTTGGAGAACAAGGTGGATCAGACGCCTCGGAAGAAGCATGGGAATATTCCGCTGTAGGAGTTGCTGGGGACAGTCCGCACGCGCTGGGTTGTTGCGGTGGTGTTGCGGGTCTTGATGGGACAGTCCCCGCAGGTTGGTTTTGTGGGTGGGGCTGGCTGCTGAAGAAGTGGGTGGGTTGGGCGGATTGAGTTGCTGGGGACAGTCCGCACGCGCTGGGTTGCTGTCGTGGTGTTGCGGGCCTTGATGGGACAGTCCCCGCAGGTTGGTTTTGTGGGTGGGGTTGGCTGCTGAAGAAGTGGGTGGGTTGGGCGGATTGAGTTGCTGGGGACAGTCCGCACGCGCTGGGTTGCTGCCTTGGTGTAGCGGGCTTTGATGGGACAGTCCCCGCAGGTTGGTTTTGTGGGCGGGGTTGGCTGGGAGGATGTGGAGGCGGGGATGCTACTCGGAGGATTGGTAGACGGATTGTCCGTGCACGATGCGACCTCGGCGCGTCGGATGTCGTGTTCGCAGTCGCTCGGCTTTCATGCGCGCTTCGGCTTCCGGGAGTTCCTCGGTTAGGGGGCGCAATGATTCGTCGCTGGGGTCCTGCTCGAACACCTGCCAGATCGGAAGGTTTGCAGCGGCAGGCGATTCGAAGAAGACGTTCAGGAATCGCGTGTACCACTGCGCGTCCATTCCCATCGATGCGGTCGGGTCGCTCATGAGTAGTCCCCAGGGACTGCTAGGGCCGAAGCCGAAGCCAGAGTAGACGATGCAAGTTTCCGATGTAGGGTGCTCGAGGACGGTCCAGCAGGGGTACTGTTCAGCGTGGCTGCCGTCGAGTTCGCCGTAGTCCCACAGCCGCATCGTGGGACTGGGTTCGACGAGCAGGCTGCGGACTTGCTCGACGACTCTCTGGTCAGAGACGGCGGACAGCTCTTCCTCGATCATTGAGCGCAAGAGGGCGGGGTCGATCGCCTGCATGGCTATTCGTAGAACTTGCCCGCGTGCAAGAACTCGGCAAACGTGCGCCAGGATGGCTCGCGCGGGAAGACGTTGTCGTCCTTTCTGATCCAGTCTTCGGACCAGCGGGTTGCGGCTTCGAGGTAGTTTTCGATCGAGCCGTTTTCCCAGCCGTTGGCTCCTCGGCCGTAGGGGCTACTTGGCGACTCTTTCTCTTTGGCTACTTCGTCGCGGCAGTCGAGTTCGAGGGCTCTGGCGAAAGCCAGGAAGGATTCTCGGTCGGTGACTTTCTCGACGAGACTCCACAAATCGAGATTAGGGGAAGGCATCGCGTGCATTGTAACGGCGAACTGCGGAGGCTGGGTGTTGCCGGGAAGAAGTGGGTGGGTTGGGCGGATTGAGTTGCTGGGGACAGTCCGCACGCGCTGGGTTGTTGCGGTGGTGTTGCGGGTCTTGATGGGACAGTCCCCGCAGGTTGGTCTTGTGGGTGGGGTTGGCTGCTGAAGATGTGGGTGGGTTGGGCGGATTGAGTTGCTGGGACAGTCCGCACGCGCTGGGTTGTTGCGGTGGTGTTGCGGGTCTTGATGGGACAGTCCCCGCAGGTTGGTTTTGTGGGTGGGCTGGTTGCGGAAGAGTGGGTGGGTTGGGCGGATTGAGTTGCTGGGTACAGTCTGCGCGCGCTGGGTTTTGCGGTGGTTCCGAAGAGGGGCGCTAGTCGAGAAGGGATTCCGTGCGAGCCTCGTTTAGGGCTTGAAGTTGTTCGTCGGTCATGAGTCGGCCGAGGTATTCGAACGCCTGAGCTTCGATGATCGCTCGTTGGGCTTCTGCTACGCCGGCTTCTTCCGCATAGGTTCGGACGAGCATTTCCGTGTCGACGGACAGGCCGTCTTTGAGCGGGTAGAGGCCGCGGATCAGATCGGCTCTGCCTTGTACATAGTCGGAACTGGGTTGGGCGACGCTTTTGGCGAACCCCGCCAGGAGTTCCTTTTGCCGTTCGGTGAGGACGGCGATGTAGAGGTTCGCGACGGCTTGTCGGTTCACGTCCGCTCGATCGACGTAGCGGTAGTAGGCGAACCCGAAATAGTTGGCTACTTTTGCGCTGGGCAGGAAGACGGAGTCCTCGACCGGTCCAGTCAGCCAGGAGATCAGTTTGCTGCCGATGCCGATGAGGGCCTCGCGCTCCTGCGTAGAGAGGCCACTGATTTCCTGCTCAACGATCGCGGTGACGGGGCTCGGCATTTGCATCTGCGCCACGGTCCGGACCCCTGAGCGGATATCGGCGAAGGCTTGCCTTTGCTCTTCGGTGAGTGATGCGATCACCTCGCCGTAGGCTACGGCGGAGAGCGCCGTGATCGAGGCCTCGTCGCGGCCCATGGATTCCGCGTCCGCGAGGGCTTGATCTAGATCGATCGCGTCGCCTGACTTGGGCCGCCATAGGTTCTCGACGAAGGAAAGGCGCACGTCGAGAAAGTGATCGTAGTGCGGTAGTTGCGCGTCCAGAAGCGCATAGAGTCGTTGTCGTTGAGAGGCGTCGAGAATCTCCAACGCCTCAAGCCAGGCCGCGCCTCGGATACCTTGGTCGGCGAGCGGGCCGCCGCGGTCACGGATCTCGTTCCGAAACTTTGCGAAACCGAAGTAGTTGGCCAACTCTCCGACCGGTTCGTAGTAGGCGAGGTCCACTGAACCGGTGAACCACACGAAGGCCTTCGCCGCGACTTCGATGTAGAGATTGGACTCCGCCCTGGAGAGTGTCGCCGGATCCGCGGACGAGAGCATCTGTACCGTGAGGACGTTGGCCGGGATGCCGTCGACTTCGAGTTCGATATCTACGTAGCCTCGGTGCGCTAGGCTGCGCGGCAGAGGGCCTACGTTGATCTGGTCCAGTCCCTCAAATTCGCCTTGCGGCGCGACGCCCGCGACGGGAACGGGTACTCCTCCGACGGTCACCGTGACGGTACTGCTCAATCCGCGGATTCCGGTTCCGAAGAGCAGCAGATAGACGTCGCTCGTCTCTTGGTCGAGATCGACGCCTTCGGCGACGAACGCCTCCAATCCCGAGTCGTAAGTTGCGACCGGGTGATGGGTTCGCGAGTCGCCCGGCCCGACGCGGAGAGCGACCGCAGAGACCAACCCGTCCCCTCGGCCGTCGGCTGAGAACAGGCTAGGGGCCACTGGATTGATTTGAGCGACGCCGGTTGAGACGGCGCCGTCGGCTGACTGGACGACTATCGTCGCTACTCCTGACGCTGTTCCGGCGGGAACGACGAAGTTGACTTGGCCGGCTGAGACGAAGAAGAGCGGGGCTTCCCGGCTGACGCCGTCGCTGTCGACAACGGTGACCGTGGTCCCGGCCAGTTCGGTGGGGAGGGGGAGGGCGACGGCTGCTGCGTTCGTTGTGGCGAGTCCAGTTCCGAATGCGCTCGCGATACTCTCCGGGGCGAGCGGAGCGTCTGGCCTAAAGCTTGCGGCTGAGACGGTCGTGACGGCGGCGGCCTGCGCCGGGCACGGCGAGGCCGACGCCAAGGCCAGCGACACTGCGAGCACACCTGTGACTTGGACCGACGCGGCTCGCATTTGCATTGCAGGCTCAGGTTAGGATCGATGGGGCTTGGCGGTGTTATGACGGAGTAAAGCGAATGTAAAGGGTTGTAAATGGAGCTGGGTGGGTTGGGCGGATTGAGTTGCTGGGTACAGGCCACACGGGTTGGGTTGTTGCGGTGGTGTTTCCGGCTTTGATGGGACAGTCCCCGCAGGTTGGTTTTGTGGGTGGGCCGGCTGCGGAAGATGTGGGTGGGTTGGGCGGATTGAGTTGCTGGGGACAGTCCGCACGCGCTGGGTTGTTGCCGTGGTGTTGCGGGCTTTGATGGGACAGTCCCCGCAGGTGGCTTTGGTGGGCGGTTTGTTGCTGGTTACTGGTAGCCGGCGGATTGGAATTGGGTTTGGTTTTCGGGGGTGGTGAGCCAGTCGGCGAATTGTTGGGCGGCGGCTTGGTTGGGGGCGTTGGTGATGACGCCTAGGGCTTGCTCGATTGTGGGGGCGGGGATCGTTGTGGTTTTTCCTGGGAGGTTGTGGGTGAGCGAGAGGGCGATCAAGGCGGCGTCGGCGTTGCCGGATTGGGCGAACTGGCGGGCCATGCGGACGTTTTGGGCGTAGACGATCTTGGGTTCGATCGTCGCCCAGAGGTTGGCGGCTTGGAGGGCCTGTTTGGCCGCTTGGCCGTAAGGGGCGAAGTCGGGTTGGGCCATCGCGATGAATTGCGCGTCCTGTAGGTCGGCTAGAGATGCGTGCTTGCCGGAGGGCGACCAAAGGGCTAGGACGCCTCGGGCGTAGATCTTCCTGGATGTGGGCGTGATGCGGCGTTGCTCAATTAGGCGGTCGATCTCGGCGGTGTCTGCCGAGAGGAAGAGGTCGAAGGGGGCGCCGTTCTCGATCTGTTGGCCGAGGGAGCGGGTGGCGCCGAAGCTGACGGTGGTCGCGATACCGGATTGCGTCTCGAAGTCTTGGGCGAGGCGGGGGAGGACGGTTTCGAGGTTGGCGGCGGCGGCGATGGTCAGCGGAGGCGGGGCGCTTGCGCCGCAAGCCGTCAAGAACACGACTAGTGTGAGGGCGCCGAGACGCATCAAACACGTATGCTATCCCACGGATGCCGCGTAGCCCCCGATCGATGAAAAAGCTCGCCGCAGGACCCGTTCCGTTCGGGTTGGGCGAGACCAAACCGCACCACTTTTTGGACATGGCGCGGATTGTTTGGGACAACCGACAGAACCTTCCCTACGCCTGGAAGATTCTGAATCGCGGCGTGTGCGACGGGTGTGCGCTGGGTACGTCCGGGATGAGCGATTGGACGATCGACGGGACGCACCTGTGCATGGTTCGGCTGGAGCTGCTGCGGCTGAACACGATGAACGCGCTCGACCATCGCTTGTTGGCCGATGCGGATGGGCTGGCGCGGCGGTCGTCGAGGGATCTGCGCGACTTGGGCCGGTTGGCGTATCCGATGCGGCGAAGACGCGGGGAGAAGGGCTTCTCGCGGGTGCGCTGGGACGAGCTGTGGGCCGACGTCGGAGAGCGCTGGAGGGAGTTGGCGCCGGAGCGCACGTTCCTCTATTTGACCAGTCGCGGCATTACGAACGAGGTCTACTACGTTGCGCAGAAGGTGGCGCGCTACTTGGGTTCGGCGAACGTCGACAACTCGGCGCGGCTTTGCCATTCGCCCTCGACGGCGGCGTTGAAGGCGACGTTGGGGGTGGGCGCGACGACTTGCTCGTACAAGGATTGGTATGAATCGGACCTGATTGTCTTTTTTGGCTCAAACCCGGCGAACGATCAGCCGGTCTCGCTTAAGTACCTGCACGAGGCGCGCAAGCGCGGGGCGCGAGTGCTGATGGTGAACGCGTACCGCGAGCCGGGGATGGAGCGGTACTGGATTCCGTCGACGCCGTCGTCGGCGCTGTTTGGGACGAAGATCAGCGACCGGACTTTCTTGGTGAAGGTGGGCGGCGATTTGGCGTTCGCGAACGCGGTCGCGAAGGTGGTGCTGGACAACGGCTGGCAGAAGGACGAGTTCCTTGAAAACGCGACGAGCGGGGCGGCCGAGTACCGGGCGTCGCTTGAGGAGCAGCCGATGGAGGCGTTGCTGGCGCGGGCGGGATGCGCGCTCTCGGACGTGGAGGCGTTTGCGCGCGAGATGGCCGAGGCGGATACGGGCGTCTTTGTCTGGTCGATGGGATTGACCCAGCACCAGCAGGGCGCGGAGACGGTGCAGGCGGTGATTCAGCTCGGGTTGCTGCGCGAGTTTGTGGGGCGGCCGGGCAGCGGCATGATGCCGATCCGCGGGCACTCAGGGGTGCAAGGCGGGGCGGAGATGGGCGCCTACTCGACGGCGCTGCCGGGCGGATTGCCGGTGACGCCGGAGAACGCGGGGCGGTTCTCCGAGCTGTACGGCTTCGACGTGCCGGACCGGCCGGGGCTGACGACGGTCGACGCGTTGGAAGCCGCCGAGCGCGGCGAGCTGGACGCGCTGTACGCGATCGGCGGGAATTTTTTGGAGACGATGCCGCAGCCGGACAAGATCCGGCGGGGACTCGAGAAGGTTCCGCTGCGGCTGCACTCGGACATCGTCGTGACGTCGCAGATGCTGGCGGACCCGGCGGATACGGTCTATCTGTTGCCGGCTTGCACGCGCTATGAGCAGCGCGGGGGCGGCACGGAGACTTCGACGGAGCGGCGGGTGATCTATTCGCCGTATGTGCCGGGGCACGATTTGGGCGAGGCGCGTTCGGAGTGGGAGATGCTGCTGGAGTTCGCGCGCGCGGTGAGGCCGGACGACTATCCGAAGGTGCATTTCGCCGATTCGGCGGCGGTGCGCGAGGAGATTGCGCGGGCGGTTCCGTTCTATGACGGCATCCAGCATTTGGCGAAGCAGGGGGATCAGTTCCAGTGGGGCGGGGAACGGCTTTGCGCCGACCGGGCGTTTGGTTTGCCGGACGGGAAGGCTCGCTTCACGCCGCTGAAGCCGGCGAACTTGGGGACGCCGGAACCGCCGAACACGTTCTTGATCGCGACGCGGCGAGGCAAGCAGTTCAACTCGATGGTGCAGCTGGATCGCGATCCGTTGAACGGGGCGGAGCGGGACCACATCTTCATTGCGCCGGCGGACGCTTGGTCGAGTCAGATCCAGGCGAACGATCCGGTGGTCGTGAAGAACGAGCACGGGGAGTATCGCGGGCGCGCGTTCTTGGCCGACGTGACGCCGGGGACGCTGCAAGGGCACTGGCCGGAGCTGCTGCCGCTGATTCCGTCGGGGCGCGTGGACCCGGCCGGCGGGGTGCCGGATTACAACGCACGGGTCACGCTGAGTAAGGCCTAGAACGAGAGCTTGAAGACGTAGGCGTATTCGCCGACCTCGGGGCCGGGGCTGGTGATGACGAGCGCGTCGTCGTCCTGGCGCCACTCGATCTCGCCGTCGTAGCCGAGTAGCTCGACGCCGGTGATCTTGCCGTCGAGGTGTTCGGAGGAGGCGCCGGCGGTTTGGATGCGGTACTCGTCGGCGAGGCCTAGAGCGGTGACGTAGAGTTGGTCGCCTTGGACGGTGTAGCGGAAGTCCTCGGCGCCCATGGGTTTGTTGCGCTGCTCGCTGAGGTGGCCTTCGACGGTTTTGGTGGGCCCCTCGCCGTAGATCTTCCAGGGGCGGGACCCGTAGATCGCTTCGCCGTTGGTCTTGAGCCAGCGGCCGATCGCGCGGAGCATTTCGGCCTCCTCTTCAGGGATTGTGCCGTCGGGGCGCGGGCCGATGTTGAGCAGTAGGCAGCCGTTCTTCGAGACGATGTCGACGAAGTTGGTGACGATCATGCCGACCTCTTTGTAGCGGTGGTTCGAGACGTAACCCCACGATGAGAAGCTGACGGAGGTATCGGTCTGCCAGAACTGATCGCGCATGCCCGAGAGGCGGGCGCGTTCGAGATCGAGGACGGCGGCTTTTTCGGGCATGGCGTCGAGCTTGTAGTTGACGACGCCGGTCTTGCCCCAGGCTTTGGCGCGGTTGTAGTAGAAGGCCATGAAGCGCTGGAGGTCTTCGGCGAGAGGGTTTTCCTGCCAGTCGGTGACCTCTTGCGGCGGGCCGATGCCGAAGTCGAACCAGATCAGGTCCGCTTGATACCTCTCGACGAGTTCGGCCGTGCGCGCCATCCAGTCGTCCATGAACTCTTCGCTCTGGGGGAACCAGTCGAAGTTGCGGCCGGAGGTGAAGTGGAGGTCGGGGCGGTCGGCGCCGTAGAGGCCGAAGTTGGCGGGGTCGACGGTGTCGTAGGATTCGTCGCGGGCGAAGTAGCCGTAGTTGAAGGCGCGGTGGCTGCTGACGCCGAGCTTGAGGCCGCGGGCGCGGATCGCTTCGCCTAGTTCGGCGACGATGTCGCGTTGGGGGCCCATTTCGGTCGAATCCCACTCGGTGTAGCTGTTGGCGTACATGGAGAAGCCGTCGTGGTGTTCGGCGACGGGGACGATGTAGCGGGCGCCGGATTCTTCAAAGAGCGCGGCCCAGGCTTCGGGGTCGAAGTTCTCGGCCTTGAACATGGGGATGAAGTCCTTGTAGCCAAACTCCTTTTGCGGGCCGAAGGTCTTGCGGTGGTACTCGAAGAGGTTCTTGTCGCCGTCGCCTTCCTGGAGGTACATGCGGCGCGGGTACCACTCGTTGCCGAACGACGGCACGGAGTAGACGCCCCAGTGGATGAAGATGCCGAGTTTGGCGTCGCGGTACCAGTCGGGGACGCCGTTCTCGGCGAGGGAGTCCCAGTCGGGGGAGAAGGGGCCGTCGGCGATCGCTTGGTCGACGTGGGCGAGATCGGCTTGGACGTCGCCGCTGAAGGTGATGGGGGCGGGGGCTTCGGGTTCGGGGGCTTCGGCGCAAGCGAATGTTGCGAGAACTACCACTACGCTTGCGCCCCACCGTTTGTGACTGGACATGGACTCCCTCCGATTTGTTAGCGATACCAAAGCGCCGACGAGTGTATCAGATTGGGCTGAATTCGGGCGGTGGGCTTCCCGGGGAGGCGGAAACGGGAAAAATGGGCGTTGTCCCCATTTTTTTGCATTTTTTTGAGAGATAAGCTTTTTCTTTGCAGGTGTTTAGAGCGATCCAGCTGCTGCGGAGATCGCTTTTTTGGGCCGCCCTCGGGGTTTCGGTGTGAGCGGGGCCTTGAGGCGATGCTCGAGTTCCGCCACGAACTGCGGGTTCGCGTAGGGCCTCCCCAGGCGGGTCGCGTCGCGGAGTCGCGCTAAGGCGTCCGCGGCGATCGGATCGCGTAGGCGCGCCTCCCAGTTCTCACAGCTTGCGTACTGGGAGAGGGCGTTGCGGGACAGCAGAGCGTCGGGATCCGCGCCGTTTGCGTGGGCTCCGGCGCTCGACCAAGACCAGGCGGTCGCCGACCCGGTCAACTGCGCTCGCACCGGGTTCTGATCGACATAGAGTAGTGCGTTGCGAAGATGAGCTGGGCCTAAAATACATGAAAAGAAACGACTTTGCCAGAGATGCCCGCTGCGCTCGTAGCGTCGGTTGAAGGCTTGCGCATAGCAAGAATGGACTTGCATGATGAGCCTGGAGAGGGAATTCGGCAGCCTCGGCACGGCGATGAGATGGACGTGATTGTTCATCCAGCACCAACCGAGGAGGTCGACGGCACAGGGGGCGAGTTGGGCTCGCAGGAGGTCTTGGTAGCGGCGCCGGTCTTCGTCGGACAGGAAGATTTGTTGGCGATTATTGCCGCGATGGGTGATGTGATGCGGGACGTCGACCGCGATCACCCGCGCTTGGCGGGGCATGAATTTGGAGGGATGGTATCACGTCCGACGATCCGGCGCGATAAATGGGCGTTGTCCCCATTTTTTTCAAAACAGTGGGGAGTGTACCAGATTGGGGCGCGGCTCGGCCTTGGCTAAGCTTCGTTGCGGAGGAAGGAGGTGTAGGCGTCTTCGAGGCCGGAGTGGAGGGTGAAGCGGGGTTCCCAGCCGGAATCGAATAGGCGGGTCACGTCGAGGAGTTTGCGGGGCGTGCCGTCGGGTTTGGACGGGTCGGTGATGATCGATCCGGAGAAGCCGACGACGTCGCAGATCATCCGGGCGACCTCGAGGATGGGGATGTCTTCTCCCGTGCCGACGTTCACGTGGCCGAAGTCGGAGTAGGACTTCATGAGATGGACGATCGCGTCGGCGGCGTCGTCGACGTGTAGGAATTCGCGCCGGGGGACGCCGGAGCCCCAGATCTCGAGCGAGTCGGCGCCTGCGATCTTCGCCTCGTGGGCTTTGCGGATGAGCGCCGGGATGACGTGGCTGGTTTCGAGGTTGTAGTTGTCGCCGGGGCCGTAGAGGTTGGTCGGCATGGCGGATATGAAATCGGCGCCGTGCTGGCGACGGTAGGCGTCGCACATCATCATGCCGGCGATCTTGGCGACGGCGTACCACTGGTTGGTGGGCTCCAGAGCGCCGGTAAGCAGGGCGTCTTCAGGGATGGGCTGCGGTGCGAATTTGGGATAGACGCAGGAGGAGCCGAGGAAGATCAGCTTCTCGACGCCGGAGCGGAAGGCCGCCTCGATGACGTGGGTTTCGATGGCGAGATTGTCGTAGAGGAAGTCGGCCGGGCTCGATTGATTGGCGAGGATGCCGCCGACCTTGGCCGCGGCGACGAAGACGGCTTGCGGCTTTTCGCGCTCGAAGAAGTCGCGGACGGCGGACTGCTCGGTGAGGTCGAGGCGGGTGCGGGGAGCGGAGACGATCTCGCAGTTTTCTTGGTCGAGTCGGCGGACTAGGGCCGAGCCGACCATGCCGCGCTCTCCGGCGACGAAGACGCGTTTTCCTGTGAGGGAGTAGGTTTCAGTCATGGAGCCTAATCGCCCGGGTCGTTGTTCTTGCCGTGGGCGCCGATCGAGGCCAGGTCGGCGCTGACCATCTCTTGCACGAGTTGCTCGAAGGTCGTCGTGTGGCGCCAGTCGAGGACTTTGTGCGCCTTGGTCGCGTCGCCGATGAGGAGGTCGACTTCGGTCGGGCGGTAGTAGTGCGGATCGACCTTGACGAGCGTGTCGCCGGTCTTGGCGTCGCGGCCCGTTTCGTCGGCGCCTTCGCCGGACCACTCGATGGAGCGACCGACTTCGGCGAAGGCCTTTTCGGCGAACTCGCGGACCGAGTGCGTTTCTTCGGTGGCGAGTACGTATTCGTCGCCGGACGGCTGCTGGAGCATGCGCCAGACGCCTTCCATGTAGTCGCGGGAGTGGCCCCAGTCGCGGCGGGCTTCGAGGTTGCCGAGGTAGATGGTCTTCTGGAGGCCGTGCTCGATGGAGGCGACGCCGCGGGTGATTTTGCGGGTGACGAAGGTTTCGCCGCGCAGGGGCGACTCGTGGTTGAAGAGGATGCCGTTGGTGGCGTGGATGCCGTAGGCCTCGCGGTAATTGACGGTGATCCAGAAGGCGTAGAGCTTGGCGGCGGCGTAGGGAGAGCGCGGGTAGAAGGGCGTCGTCTCGTTCTGCGGTACGGCCTGGACCTTGCCGTAGAGTTCGGAGGTGGAGGCCTGAAAGAAGCGGACGGCGTCCGTCATTCCGAGAATGCGCAGAGCTTCCAGCAGGCGGAGCGTGCCGACGGCGTCGGCATTGGCGGTGTATTCGGGGGTCTCGAAGCTGACGGCGACGTGGCTTTGGGCGGCGAGGTTATAGATCTCGTCGGGCTGGGTTTCTTGGACGAGGCGGATCAGGTTCGACGAGTCGGTGAGATCGCCGTAGTGCATGAAGAAGCGGGTCTCATGCTCGTGGGGATCGCGGTAGAGGGCGTCGACGCGGGCGCTGTTGAATGAGGACGAGCGGCGCTTGACCCCGTGGACGACGTAGCCCTTCTTCAACAGAAGTCGGGAGAGATAGGCGCCGTCCTGGCCGGTGACGCCGGTGATGAGTGCGGTCTTGGTTTTCGGCACGAAACTGCTCTTGGATCGACCAGGGGGATTTCCTGACCGTAGCATGGACGGGGTCGGGGGCTGGTTCGCGGTTGCGGGGTCAATAGCGGATTGGGTTGCCCGGAGAGTCGAGCAACGGGCTCTCGCTTCGCGAATCGCCTTGGGACCCGGCACTTGCGTACCGGGCTCTGACGGAGTAGGGGCGAGGTTGGTTTGACTTAGCCGCGGTGGGTTGATCGCCGTTGCGCGAGGCTTCACGGGCGACCGTGGTCACGGGCTCACGCCCGCGGCTCCGTTGTTCGTTGGTCGGCGGTCGTGGGGAATGGGAAGGTCGTTGCAGTTTTCACAGCCACTGAGGCGGAGAGGGGGCTAGAGTTCTTTGAGTTCTAGGTTGCGGAAGGCGATGGGTTCGTTGTGGCCGAGGAAGCCGATGACGCCGGAGGTGCGCTTGAGGCCGGGGTGCTCTTTGAGGATCTCCTCGTCGGTGACGGTCGAGGTGTCGACGTCGAGGATGGTCTCGCCGTTGACGACGACTTTGACGTTCGTGCCTTGGACGGTGACCTCCTCCGTATTCCATTCGCCGACTGGTTTGAGGGCGCCGGTCTTGGCGGGGAAGACGTGATAGAGCGAGCCGTGCTTCTGCCAAGGCTTGATCTCGGCGTAGCGCTCTGAGGAGTTGTCGATGATCTGGAGTTCGATGCCTTCGTAGGCGAGGCTGCCTTCTTGCTGCGGGCAGCGGATGCAGAGGCCGTTGTTGGAGCCGTCTTCGAGCCTGAACTCGAATCGGAAGACGAAGTCCTCCAGTTCGCGGTCGTAGAACAGGTTGCCGCCCTCGCCCTCGCGGCAGACCAACATGCCGTCCTCGACGCGGTAGCCTTCGCCCTTGCCCGCGAGCAGGTTCCAGCCATCCAACGATTCGCCGTCGAAGATCGGCGTGAAGTCGGCGAACTCGGCTGCCGGTTCGGGCGCGGCTTCGGCCGCTTCCGGGGCGGGAGATTCGGCGCCGCAGCCGATGAGCAGTAGAGATGCGAGAAGGAAGGTCGGGTAGCGCATGGGTCTAAGTCTCAACGATAGCAAGGCCGCCGCATGGGTAAAAACCCTCGTTTCGGGTGACGGGCTTTCGGGGTACTTTGGCGCTTATTACGTATCGGGTCGATCGAACCCGACATTTCATCGCAAAAATACATCGAACAAATAGGAGCGCATTCATGAAGCTACAATCCGTCCGGGGATTGTTGGCGGCATTGATCCTGCTGGCAGGAGTGCCGTCGGGCGTCGCGAACGCCCAAACTTCCGAACTGATCGGTCGAGAGACGTCCGGCTACGAGCCGATTCAAGACGCGGAGATCGATTCCTTACCCCTTGAGGAGTTGTTGCGGAGGGGAGAACAGACGTTCAGCGCCGTCTGGACGATCGAAGAGGGCGGCGGCCGACCGCTGACGACAGGAACGGGCAATCCGCTCAGGAATCCCGACCGTCGCTTGGACTTTCCCAACAACTTCAACCGCGTGTCGGCGATGGATTCGAACGGCTGCGCGGGATGCCATAACGCTCCGTTCGGCCTGGCCGGAGGCGGAGGCGACTTCGTGACCGGCGTGTTTGTGGCGGGTCAGCGTTTCGACGCGGCGACGTTCGACCGGTCGGACGGGATGAGTCTTTCGGGGGCTTTCGATGAGAGCGGAAGACCGGTCACGCTGAAGACGATCGGCAACTACCGGGCGACGCTCGGGATGTTCGGAGCGGGCTACATCGAGATGCTGGCGCGGCAGATCACGGCCGATCTGCAAGCGGTTCGCGACGGGCTGGGCGCGGGCGAATCGGCGCCGCTTGAGAGCAAGGGCGTTTTCTACGGGACGCTCGCTCGCGCGGCTGACGGCTCGTGGGACGTTTCCGGCGTCGAAGGACTTCCGGAGAATTCGCTGGCGGGCGACCTGCCGAGTTTGGTGATCCAGCCGTTCCATCAATCGGGATCGGTCGTTTCGCTGCGGCAGTTCACCAACAACGCCTACAACCATCATCACGGCATCCAGTCGGCCGAGCGCTTCGGCGACGGGATGGACGCGGACGGGGACGGCTACGTCAACGAACTGTCGCGCGCGGACGTGACGGCGGTTTCGGTGTTCCAAGCCGTGCTGCCGGTTCCGGGGCAGGTGGTGCCGAATGATCTGGCGGTCGAGGAAGCGATCTTCACCGGCGAGCGGCTGTTTGAGCAGATCGGGTGCGCGTCGTGCCACGTCTCGTCGCTGCCGCTGGACGACCAGGGTTGGGTGTACACGGAGCCGAATCCGTACAACCCGGCGGGTAATGCGCAACCGGGCGACATCAGCGAATACGCGGTTGACCTTTCGAGTGCGGAGCTGCCGGGCGTGCGTCTGGCGCCGGGTTCGGACGGCGTCGTCCACGTGCCGGCGTACACGGACCTGAAGCTGCACGACATCACGACCGGGGCGCCGGACGATCCGAACCGGGAGGCGTTGAACATCAACGCGCCGGGAGGTTCGCCGGAGTTTCTGGCGGGCAACTCGCGGTTCCTGACGAAGAAGCTGTGGGGCGCGGCGAACGAACGTCCGTACTTCCACCACGGCAAGTACACGACGTTGCGCGAGGCGACGTTGGCGCACTACGGGGAGGCGGGATGGACGCGCGACAACTTCTTGGCGTTGAGTCCGCAGGACCGCGACAAGGTGATCGAGTTCATGAAGTCGTTGCAGGTGCTTGGTCCGGGGACCAAGGCGGCGATTGTGGATGAGAACGGGAACGAGAAGCTGGGCTGGCCGCCGAGTTCGTTCTTTGCTTGGCGGGTTTCGCAGGGCGGGCGTTAGGTCGAGCAGGAGGACACGGCATGCGGAAGGCATGCCGTGTCCGGCCGGGGGGCGAGCATACGGGCTTTTGCTATGTGGATCGCGCTGGGCGATGCGCCGCCGCTGCGGGTGTGGGTACGTGGCGGTGGTGCGAGGTCGAGCGAGACCTTCGAGCATGGCTCGAAGGCGGCACGGCTGGAGCCGTGCGCCACGTCGGATGCTGGTGGTCCGCGCGGCCCTGGGGCTGCGTCCCCAATGAGTTTGGCCACGGAGCGCGTGGCAGCGGCTAGGGACAGAGAAGAGGAAGGGGCGTATCGCGCTGATTTCCCATGGCTTGCGCCATGGGCTAACGAAATGCCGCCCTAGCGGGCTGAACCCAACGAGCGAAACAACGGGCTCTCGCTTCGCGAATCGCCCTATACCCGCTCCGTTACTGTCGCGGCTCTGATGGATCTGGGCAGGGTTGGATGGGGCTTTGGGTGAGGATTGACGAAGCCTGAGTAGGTTGATCGCCGTGGGCGAGGCTTCACGTGCGACCGTGGTCACGGGCTCACGCCCGCGGCACTGTTGTTCGTTCGCGGGCGGTCGTGGGGAATTGGATGGTCGTTGGGATCCAACCGCGTCGTTGGTTCTTGTGTCTAGTGGACTGGGCCGTCCGCGAATAGGTACCCGGCGACCAGGTATAGGCCGTAGGCGACCAGTAGTACGTAGCCGAACGGTCTGCGCATCCACTCGCCGGAGAAGATCACTCCGACGCGGAAGACGACGAGGACGAACAGCATCATCGGGAAGAGGACCTGGAAGAACTGCGGATCGGCGTTCAAGCCGGCCGGGGTGACCGCGGCGGCGGCGCCGGAGACGAACAGTACGTTTAGGATGTCGGCGCCGATGATGTTGCCGACCGCCAACTCGCCGTGGCCGCGACGCGCGGCGGTCACGGCCGTGACGAGTTCAGGCAGCGAAGTTCCGAAGGCGACCAAGGTCGCGGCGATCACGCTCTGCGGGATGCTCATGCGCAGGGCTGCTTGCTCGATCGCCGGAATCAGGATCTGGGCGGAAACGACCACGATCGCGATGGCGACCAGCAGCTTGAGTACGATCAGCCAGGTCGCGTCGTCGGTCTCGTGATCTTCCTGCAGCTCCTCCGGCAGGTCGCCGCCCTTCCGGGCCCAACTGATCGAGGCGAAGATGTAGATCGCCAGCGCGGCCAGGAAGACGAAGCCCATCCATTGGGGCATGACGCCGCCGAGCGACAGGGCCGTTCCGGGGGATCCCCACGGGAAGCAGGCCGCTACGAGCGCGAATCCCGCCGCCAACTGAATCCAGCCTTGTCGATTGACGATCGTGCGGTCGAGCTTGAGCGGCGCGATCAAGCAGGCGATGCCCAAGATGAGCCCGGTGTCGCAGATGACCGAGCCGACGGCGTTTCCGAGCGCTAGTCCCGGAGCGCCTTGCACGGCGGCCAGCACTGAGACCGCGGCCTCGGGCGCCGTCGTGCCGAGGCTGACCACGGTGGCGCCGACGATCGTCTTGGGGATGTGCGAGCGTGCCGACAGCAGGACGGCCATCTCGACGAGCCAATCGGCCGCCTTGCCTAAGACGTAGAGCGAGGCGACGATCGTCGCCCCGAGCAGACTCCAATGTAAGTCCGCGAAGAATGTTTCCAGCCAAGCCTCCATGGAACGGGGAAACTCGGAGTATAGCCGAATCGTAGGTCCGCCCATCGGCTGCCGGCGAGCCCGCCCGATATACTACCGGCGATGCGCGTTCAACTCTTCTCCGACATCCACGCCGACCTTGAAGCGCTGGAGGCGGCCGCCTCCGTGGAGGCCGATTGGTACGTGTGCGCCGGCGATTTGGTCAACTGGGCGCACGGGTTTGAGGCTTGCGCGAAGATCCTCGAACCCCTCGGCGAGAAGCTGTGCGTGATCCCGGGGAACCACGAGACGGACCAGCAGATCACGAAGTTCTGCGCTCAGTACGGTTTTCGGGATCTGCACTCGAAGAGCTTCAAGGACGGCGGGTTTCACTTGGCCGGGCTTGGTCACTCGAATCCGACGCCGTTCAACACGCCGGGCGAGTATACGGAAGACGAGTTGGCTGAACGGCTGTCGAAGTTCGCGGGCCTCTCGCCTCTCGTCTTGGTCTGTCACGCGCCGCCGGCCGGGACCGCTTTGGACGAAGCTGCTCCCGGAATGAACTTCGGCTCCACGGCGGTGAAGGCGTTTATCGACGAGCACCAGCCCGATTATTTTTTCTGCGGCCACATCCATGAAGCCGCCGGACGCCAGGTCGAGCTAGGGAAGACGCAGGCTCGGAACCTGGGCAAGAAAGGTTTTCTGCTGGAACTCTAGCGCCGCAGTTCTTTCTCCAGCGACTGCAGTTCCTCGGCCAGCTCTTCGGCTTGCTCACGCAGCGTCTGTAGGCGGTTGGCGAGGGCTCTCGCTCGTGACTGTTCGTTGGACGAACCGTCGTCGCGTCGCAGCTCCTCATCGGGGCTGAGTTGGGTGACCGGCGGCGGGACCTCGCCGAAGGAGGCGGGACGGAACGAGCCGTTGCTGAGTCGGATCAGCGCCTCTTCAAACGTGTCTTCGTAGATCAGGCGATTGCCGAGCGCGATGACGACCTTACGCAACTGGGGCATGCGAGCGGTCTCGGCTTGGATATAGATCGACTCGACGTAGAGGAACGTGTTGCCGACCGGCAGGGCGAGCAACTCGCCGCGCAGGACTCGTGAGCCCTGTTGATCCCACAACGTTAGATCCTTGGCGATCTCGGAGTCTTGGTTGATTCGCGATTCGATCTGGTTCGGACCAAAGACGAGCTGCTGCTTGGAGAGCTGGAAGTACTCCATCTCCCCCAGATTTTCCCCGTCGCATCGTGCGGCCATCCAGCCGATCAAGTTGTCCTTGCCGCGCGGAGTGAACGGCAGCATCAAGATGAACTCGGGTTCCGTTTCGCCCGGAAGCGTGGCGACGATGTAGGTCGGTCGCATCGGCTCGGCGCCGCCGGATCCGGCGAGGCTCTTCGCGACTTCCCAGATGTCCTCTTTGTTGTAGAAGACCTCCGGATCCTTCATGTGATACGTGCGGTAAAGCTCTGCCTGGATCGAGAACATCGCCAACGGGTAGCGCACGTGCGAGCGTACCTCGCTCGGCATCTCCGATTGGTCGAGGAACAGGTCGGGGAACAGCGAGCGGTACGCCTGGATGATCGGGTCCGCCTCGTCGAAGACGTACAGCCGCGTCGTGCCGTTGTACGCGTCGACGGTCGCCTTGACCGAGTTGCGGATGTAGTTGATGCGAGTGCGTCCGAAGCCGCCCAAGACCAGCGGTTGGGAGTACGGGTGCGCGTCCGACGTCGTGTATCCGTCGACGATCCACTCCAGCCGGCCGTCCTCGGTCAGCACCAGGTACGGGTCGCCGTCCCACTGAATGAAGCCCGCCAGGTGCTCCAGCCGCTCGGTCACGTCGCGGTAGATCATCATCCGGCTGTTCTCGTTGGTCTGGCCGGTGAGCACGATGTTGTACTCGGCGTCGCGGATCGCGGCGGCCAGGCGCAGCGCGAGAGAGCTGATCGGAAATCCGCCGGTGCCTTGGTAGCTCGAATAGATGTTCTCCGAGCCCGACGGGTAATCGAACTCGCGCTCGTCCGTGTTGACGAAGACCGGGTCATGGGTCACCTCGCCGAAGTAGATCTCCGGCCGCTCGAGCTTCAGCCCCTCGGTGCGGATGTCCGGCGGCGCGTCCTGAATCATCAAGACCGGCAGGCCGTCGTTGGTCGTCCGATTGACCTCGGCCATCACCACGCCGTAGCCGTGCGTGTAGATAAAGTGCGTGTTCGTCCAACTCGCGCGCGCCTCGGCGGGCAGCTGGTTGATGTCGATCTCACGCGGCGAGAGCAGCACCTGCTTGATCTTGCCGTCGATCTGGTAGCGGTCCACGTCGATATCGGCGAAGCGGTAGTAGGGGCGCAGCGCCTGGATCTGGGTGATCGTGTCGGTGAACGCGGAGGTGTCCCATAGGCGGATGTTGTCGACGAGCGTCGAGTTGGCGTTGACGTCGAGCTCCTCGGTCAGCGACGCCTGGAACTCGGTCTCCTCGCCTCGGTTGAGCGCATACGCCTCGACCGTCGCCTCCAGGTGGCGAGCGATGTAGGGTTTCTCCAGGCGCAACTCGTTCGGCGTGACGTAGAGCGAGCGGACGGCGGCGGGCAGGATCGTGTTGGCGATCAAGGCCCCGGCCACGATGCCGCCGGCCAGCTTCAGCCGCCGTCCCCAGAGCAACGGAATCGCCGCCAGCATGGACACGACGACGACCCAGCGCAGAGGAAGGCTGACGACTTCGTCGACGTAGTCCATGCCCGTCATGAAGCTGTGCGAGTTGAGCAGCAGACGATACTGGCCCAGGTAGAACCAGGCCGCCGCCGCCGCGAGCAGGATCGAGCCGAGCACGCGCGCAAAGCTGGTCTCGGTGGCGCCTTCCAGCAGGAGCGGGTTCGGGCCGGCGTCGAACTCTTCCATGCGACCGCCCGATTCCCGGAAGCGTTGCAAGCGTTCGTAGATCTGCCAGCCGCGGGCGGTCGCCCAGAAGACGACGACTGAGAGCAGCGTCGTCATGAACAGGAAGCGCAACAGCACGCCGAAAAACGGCAGATCGAACAGGTAGAAGCTGAGGTCTTTGGAGAAGACCGGATCCTGCCAGGCGTCGCCCGGGACGGTGACGCCTGCGCCGCCGACGAAAGCCATGACCTTTTCCGCGTCGACGCCCGAGCCGACGAAGATGATCGCGGCGAAGAACAGCGCGGCCGTAACCAGGCACGCGTAGAGCTGATAGGCGCCGGCCGGGACGCCCACGAAGCCGAGCGCGCGCGAGTGGGCCCAGACCGCGACGAGCCAGGCGATCAGCGCGGCTCCGATGGCCGGCGCGATCTCATAGACCAGCATTTTGAGCCAGGTGTCGACCTGGCCGACCTCGTTCCACCACTGGTACTCGATGACGTAGTCGGCGATGGTGCGCGATCCGGCGATCAAGATGAACGCGAGCGCGACGAGGACGATATTGCGGATCTGGCGGGCTTCCATACGTGTGGCCTATCACTATAGTGGCAAGGGACGGCGGCGCGGGTTCGTCGGGGGGCTCTTTTGAGCGATAGTGCTTAGGGTGGGAGCTTCGAAGATCGACATGGTATCGGCTGCTGACGCAGTCGCTCGCATCCCGTCCGGCGCGACGGTGGCGATCGGCGGTTCGGGCTCGGGGCACGCGATTCCGGACCTGCTCTTGCGCGCGCTGGGAGAGCGCTTCCGCCGGACCGGCGAGCCTCGTGATCTGACGTTGCTGCATCCGTTCGGGGTCGGCAATCAGAAGGATTTGGGGCTCGAGCACGTGGCGATCGAGGGGCTGTGGCGGCGGGTGGTCGGCGGGCATTGGTCGATGGCTCCGACGATGGGCAAGCTGGCGGCGGCCGAGGCGTTCGAGGCGTACTGTCTGCCGGCGGGCGTGATGGTTCAGCTGTTCCACGCGGCCGCCGCCGGGTCGCCCGGCTGGACGACGCACGTGGGGCTCGACACGTTTGTCGACCCGCGGCTTGAAGGCGGCAAGCTCAATGCTCGTGCGACCGAGGACCTGGTTGAGGTCGTGCGGCAGGGCGGGCGCGAATGGTTGCACTACCCGACGATTCCGGTCGACGTGGCCTTGATCCATGCGTGGCAAGCCGACGCGGCGGGCAATCTGGCGATGAACGAGGAGGCGGGGTTTTGGCACAACTGCCGGATGGCTCAGGCCGCCAAGGCGAACGGCGGACTGGTGCTGGCGGTGGTCCGGGAGACGGTCGAAGCGGGAGCGATCCTTCCGCGCGATGTGCGCGTCCCGGCGTGCTTGGTGGACGCGGTCGTCGTCGATCCTTCGCAGGGGCAGACGTTCCAGACGGACTATGACCCGTCGTTCACGGGGGAGGCTCGGAAGCCGGACTCGGATTTTCCGCCGCTCCCGTTCGACGTGCGTAAGGTGATCGCGCGGCGCGCGGCGATGGAACTGGCGCCCGGCGCGATCGTCAACGTGGGTTTCGGGCTGCCGGACGGCGTGATGGCGGTGGCCCGCGAGCAAGGGTTGGCGGACCGCATGACGACGACGATCGAGCACGGCCAGTTTGGCGGGACGCCGGCGGGCGGTCTCGACTTCGGCGCGGTGCATAACCCGGAGGCGATCCTTGAGACCGGCAAGATGTTCGACCTCTATCACGGGCGCGGCGTGGACCAGACCTTCCTCGGGTTCTTGCAGATCGACCGGCGGGGGAACATCAACGTGAGTAAACTCGGCGACCGCATCGTCGGGGTCGGCGGATTTATCGACATTTCGCAGAAGGCGCGGAAGCTGGTGTTTTGCGGCGCGCTGTCCGTGCGCGCGCAGTCGGAGATTGCGCCCGACGGGCGCCTGCGCTATCTCGCGCACGGGAAGCCGAAGGTCGTCGAGGAGGTCGCGCAGGTCACCTTCTCCGGCAAGTATGCCGCTCAAGCCGGGCTGGAGGTTCTCTACGTTACTGAGGCTGCCGTATTTCGGCTGGTCGACGGCGAGTTGACGCTTGAAGAGCTTGCCCCGGGCATTGATCTCGACCGCGACCTTGTCCCGCAGATGGGGTTTCGGCCGCGTACGGCGGACGAGGTGCGGACCATGCCGGCGGAGCTGTTTTTGGAGGCTGGGCTTCCCGGTGGGCTTTTCCCGCAGTTCGACGAGTGATCGCCGTCATGTTGGATCTCCAAGACGATCGGTGGAAGACGCTGAAGGCCGGCTATCGTCGGCCGATCGACGTCCGGCCGTTTCTTATGCGGCTTGAGTTTGGCGACGATGTGGATGCGGCGTGGGCTGATCTGTGGGCTGAACTCCACCATCAGGGCGACGTCGGTGAGGCGTCCTACGCGGCGGTGCCTCATCTGGTCCGGATCCACGCGAAACAGCGACGGTTGGACTACAACGTCTACGCCCTCGTATCGACTATCGAGTTGGCGCGAGAACGAGCACGTAATCCGCCGGTTCCGATCTGGACGGAGAAAGCCTATAGACAAGCGATCGGCGAGCTTGCGCGGATTGGCATGGAGCAACTGCCCGACGCGCACAAGTCGGAGCTCACCTTGTCGATACTCGCCTGCGTAGCCCTATGGAAGGGAGCGCGAACGGCCGGTCGAGCCATGCTGGAATTCGACGACAACGAACTAGGCCAGATTCTTTCCGATTATTGCGATTGAGGCGGTATCATTCCGCGCTCCTTCGCGGAATGCTCGCTAGACTGCTTCTTATGGTCCGACTCGCTATTGCGGCGGCTCTACTCTCCGCTGCCTGCTCGTCCTCAACCGATCAAACCCCGGCCGAACCCGCCATGGATTACCAAGCGAAAGTCGATCAATACGTTCCTGTTCGCCTAGAGACCGACCTTTCGGTGCTCAGTGAAAACGAGCGCAAGATGCTGCCGTTGCTGATCGAGGTCTCCGAGATCATGGACGGCTTGTTCTGGCGGCAGGCGTTCGGCGACAAGCAGGAGCTGCTCGATTCGATCGACGACCCGGCCGCGCGCCGGTTTGCCGAGATCAACTACGGTCCGTGGGACCGGCTTGACGACAACAAGCCTTTCCTGCCGGGCTACGGGGAGAAGCCTCCCGGCGCGCAGTTTTATCCCGAGAGTACGCCGAAGCCGGAAGTCGAGCGAGGCAACCCGGCGCTGCTCGACCTCTACACCGTGGTCCAGCGCGACGCTCACGGCCAACTGATGGCCGTGCCCTATAGCGAGGTTTTTCAGGCCGAGCTGGAGCAAGCCGCCGCCAAGATCCGCGAAGCCGCCGCCTTGGCCGAAGACGCGGGGCTGAAGCGCTACCTCGAACTCCGGGCGGACGCGCTGCTCAGCGACGACTATCAGCCCTCGGACATGGCTTGGATGGACATGAAGACGAATACGATCGACTTCGTCGTCGGTCCGATCGAGACCTACGAGGACGCGTTGTTCGGCGCCAAGGCGTCATTTGAAGCCTACGTGTTGGTGAAGGACAAGGAGTGGAGCGGGCGCCTTCAGCGCTACGCCGCCATGCTGCCCGACCTGCAGCGGGGCCTGCCTGTACCCGACGCTTACAAGCAGGAGAGCCCGGGCTCGGACTCCGACCTCAATGCGTACGACGTGATCTACTACGCCGGCGACTGCAACGCGGGCGCGAAGACGATCGCGATCAACTTGCCGAACGACGAGGAGGTCCAGCTTGCGAAAGGCGCCCGTCGGCTCCAACTCAAGAACGCGATGCGGGCCAAGTTCGAGAAGATCCTGCTGCCGATCGCCGACGTCCTGATCGCTGAGGACCAGCGCGAGCACATCGACTTCGACGCGTTCTTTGAGAACACCATGTTCCACGAGGTCGCGCATGGCCTGGGCATCAAGAACACGATCACCGGGAAGGGGTCGGTCCGCGAGGCTTTGGCCGAGCACGCCTCGGCGCTTGAAGAAGGCAAGGCCGACATCCTGGGGCTGTACATGGTCGCCAAGCTGCACGAGGCGGGCGAACTGGAGGACGCCGAACTGATCGACAACTACGTGACGTTCCTGGCGGGCATCTTTCGCTCGATCCGCTTCGGCGCCGCCAGCGCACACGGCACGGCGAATTTGTTGCGCTTCAACTTCTTCGCGGAGCGGGGAGCGTTTTCTCGCGATGAAACGACGGGGACTTATCGGGTGAACCCCGAAAAAATGGCCGAGGCGGTCGAGGCGTTGTCGGAGAAGATTCTACGCCTGCAAGGGGACGGTGATTCGCAGGGCGCGACGCTGTTCATCGCTCAGATGGGTCGTATCGAGTCGGAGCTTCAGGGCGACCTGGATCGGCTGGCGGAGGCTGGTATCCCCGTGGACGTGGTCTTTGAGCAGGGCCTGGAATAGTCATATTCGCGACCCTGGAGTGATAGTACTTCGGTTTGTGGAGCACTAGGACACCTTAGATTTGCCGAAGGGGCCGATCGCCTCATCGCCCTTTATATCCGGACGGTTCTACGCTCCGGGGCATGAGAGTTATTCCCTCCCGGATTTCCTGGATTCTCGCGATCTGCGCCGGTATTTCCATGGCGGGAGCGCCTTTCTCGGCGTCAGCGGCGCCGAAAGACGACGGGTTTATCTCGTATCGCGGAAAGAAAGTCGTCTTCATGCCCCAGCGGCAGGGGCAGGCGAACAACGGCTGTCCCGGGTTTCGAACCTTTCCCAACAGCGGAACGGTCCCCGTCACCGAGCCTTGCGGCGGCCAATCGGGCGTCATTGAGCGGGCCGACGACCGCGGTCTGGTGATCATTTCTGTCGGCGACCGAAAATTGATCGGTCAGATCGACAAGCGTACCGAGGGCGGCGTCTTGCTGATCAAGCGGCCGGAGGTGGTGATCGTCTCCCCTGCCGGGGACAAGACGCGGAGCACGATGGACGCGGTCAATCTGGTGCTTGCCGAGGAGATCGACGGCGTGCGCGCCGCGGTCGGGACGCGCAAGCTGTATTCGGTCGACGGGAAGATCGTCACCTTCGACCCGGTGAAGGGGAAGAACGAGAAGACGAAGGTCGGCCGTGAGACGCCGTTGGAAGCGATCGATTTTGCCGTCGCCTGGAGCGAGTATTCCGATACGCCGATCCGGGTCATTGTGCAAGCTCCGAGCGGCGAGATGGGGTTCCTCGACATTAACCGGACGCGCAGCGACAAGGTGATGGCCTTCCAGCCGCCGGCCGCCCGCGAGGAGGTGGCGGTCTCGCGCCCCGTCTCTGTCTGGCAGCCGCCCAAGACGCCTAGCCGTCGCGAGAACGCTCCGGCCCCGAAGGAAGCGCCGAGCGCGAAGAAGGTCAAGCCGGAGCCTAGGTCCGAGCCCAAGCCCGAGCCGAAGCCCGAGCGTAAGGCCAAGAAGCGGAGCAAGCCCGAGCCCGAGCCGGTCGAGGTCGCCGTCGGACCGCCTTCGACGCCCGCCGAGCTGACCGGCGACCGCAAGCTGCTGTGGGAGCTGTCCACGCTTAACCTCGTCGACTGGGCGTTCGAGATCAACAAGAAGGAGGTCACCGTCCACGGCACCGTGCAGAACATCTCCGCCAAGGCGGTGGACGGCGGCGGCGTCCGGGTCGAGTTCTTTGACGGCGCCAAGAACAAAGTGGCTCAGTTCCAGGTGCCGCTGGACTCGCGCTTGGAAGCGGGCCAGGTCACCGAGTTCGAGCTGAAGTTGCCGCCGGACCCGAGCTACGAACGGTGCGGGATCGAGTTTAACGACGGAACAGGAGAGATTCTTGTAGCCTTTACCGACTACAAGAAGATCGCCTACTAGGTTGCGCCCGAAGCGGCCTGGCCCGGCTATCGCGCGCGCCCTAGCCGGCCCGGGCCGCACCGGCTTGAGACGGAGAAGGGCGCCGTGCGCTAGACGGGCGTCGAGATGAATGACGGAAACGGATGTAATTAACGGACTCTAAGAAGCTTACTTGCGAGGCCATGTCGCCGCGGGCGAGGCTTCACGTGCGACCGTGGTTACGGGCGCACGCCCGCGGCACTGTTGTTCGTTCGCCGCCGGTCGTGGGCAATGGGATGGTCGCTGTGTTTTTTTCACAGCCCCTTACTGTCACGGCTCTGCTAGCCGGCCCGGGCCGCACCGGCTTGAGACGGAGAAGGGCGCCGTGCGCTAGACGGGCGTCGAAATGAATGACGGAAACGGAATGTAAGTAACGGACTCTAAGAGTCTTACTTGCGAGGCCATGTCGACGCGGGTGAGGCTTCACGTGCGACCGTGGTCACGGGCTGACGCCCGCGGCACTGTTGTTCGTTCGCCGGTGGTCGTGGGGAATTGGATGGTCGCTGTGTTTTTTCGCAGGCCCTTACTGTCGCGGCTCTGCTAGCCGCCCCGGGCCGCACCGGCTTGAGACGGAGAAGGGCGCCGTGCGCTAGACGGGCGTCGAAATGAATGGCGGAAACGGATGTAATTGACGGACTCTAAGAAGCTTACTTGCGAGGCCATGTCGCCACGGGTGAGGCTTCACGTGCGACCGTGGTCACGGGCTGACGCCCGCGGCACTGTTGTTCGTTGGCTGGCGGTCGTGGGGAAAGGGATGGTCGCTGTGTTTTTTTCACAGCCCCTTACTGTCGCGGCTCTGCTAGCCGGCGCGGGCCGCGCCGGCTTGAGACGGAGAAGGGCGCCGTGCGCTAGACGGGCGTCGAGATGAATGACGGAAACGGATGTAATTGACGGACTCTAAGAAGCTTACTTGCGAGGCCATGTCGACGCGGGTGAGGCTTCACGTGCGACCGTGGTCACGGGCTCACGCCCGCGGCACTGTTGTTCGTTGGCCGGCGGTCGTGGGGAATTGGATGGTCGCTGTGTTTTTTCGCAGGCCCTTACTGTCGCGGCTCTGCTAGCCGGCGCGGGCCGCGCCGGCTTTCTTCACGAGGGCGGGCGGAAGGGGCGAGGCGGAGTCGATGGGAGATGCGAGTGAGCGGCGCTTGTCTTCGTACATGCGCTGATCGCCGAGGTCCATCAGCTCGCGTTCCTCGACGCCGTCTTCCGGATAGAGCACCGCGCCCACGCTGACGACGGGGCGGACGAATTGTTCGCGACCGACTTCGACAGTCGTCTCGGCCATGGCGGCCTTGATGTGCATGACGATCTCTTGGAGGTCTTCGCGGAGGATGCCGGGCAGGATGGCGAGGAATTCGTCGCCGCCGACGCGGCCGACGAAGTCGTAGTTGCGCACGGCGCCCCGCAGGCGCTCGCCCACGGCGCGCAGCAGCCGGTTGCCGGCTTCGTGACCGTAGGAGTCGTTGACCGGCTTGAGGCCGTTGAGATCCATGTAGAGCAGCCCGAAGGTGAGTTCCTGACGTGACGCGCGATTGATCTCTTCGCGGAGGCGTTTGCCGGACGCCGTGACGTTCGGCAACAGGGTGATGGGGTCCTGGTGCGCCTCGAGCCGGAGTTGCTTGAGCCGGCGCGCGGCCTGCAGCGAGGCCGCGAATTTGGGCCCGAGCAGTTCGATCAGCAGGGCGTGCTCTTCGTCGAAAGCGTTGGCGTGATCGGAGCAGATCAGCAACAACCCTTCGAGCGAATCGCCGATCGAAAGCGGAGCGGCCAAGGTCGATCCCGCCGCCGCGAACTCGCGCGACTCCGCCGACAGCGCGCCTGGGCCGATGATCGGCTTCTCCGCCTTGATGGCCGCTCCGGCGGGCGGGAGTTCATCCTCCAACGTCCAGACCGGTTCGGTCTCGGTGGAGAGGCCGCGTTCGATGTAGAGGCTCCAGTGTTCCTGACGCGGCCGGCGGATCCAGACGCTTACCGAGTGCGCGCCGGTGACGGCGGCGAGCATATGCAGCGTCGTTCGGAAGGAGTGCTCGAAGTCGAGATCGGCGCCCAAGACTTCCAGGCACTGATGCAGCGCCTCCATGTATTCCGGGCGGCGTCCGAGACGCTGGAGCGCCAGAGTGCGCTCGCTGAGTTCGACCTCGTCGTGCTCCATCCAGGTCTGGCGGATGTCGACGGGCGCGTCTTCGAGCGACTCGTGCGTTTCAGCCGCGAGTTGCTCTTTGAGGTCGTCGACCACGTCCGGCAACAGTTCTAGAAACGCGTCCAGAATCTCGGGGTCGAAGATCTTGCCGCGTTGCCGCTCCATGATCTCCAACGCGGCTTCGACCGGCAGTGCGTCGCGGTAGGGCCGACGGCTGACCAACGCGTCGAAACAATCGACGACGGTCAGGATGCGCGCCTCACGAGGGATCGCTTCGCCGGAGACGCCGCGCGGATATCCGGAGCCGTCCCAATGCTCGTGATGGCAGAGGACGATCTCGTCGACCGGCTCGGGGAAGTCCATGGTCGAGACGATCTTGGCGCCGATGGAGGCGTGCGCCGCGATCTCCTTGAACTCGCGGTCGGTCAGTCGCGACGGCTTCTTCAAGATGTAGTCGGCGACGCCCACCTTGCCGACGTCGTGGAGAACGGCGGCGAGTTGGAGCGTGCGAATCTGCTCGCGGTTGCAGCCTAGCCGGCGACCCATCTGGACGGCCAGGCTCTTGACGCGGCGCAGATGGCCGGCGGTGCTGCCGTCTTTGGCCTCGATCGCGACGGCCAGCGTTTCGAGCGCTCTCTGGCGGATATCGGCGAGGCGCTGCGCTTGATCCTGCTCCTCATTGAGGCGAGGGAAGTAGACCCGCAGGTACCAGTAGGCGGCGCCGATGATGGATACGCCGATTACGGTATCGAGTGCGCTCTCGGCGTTGAGCAACAGCTTTGAGACCAAGACTCCGAGCGGGGCCAGCAGGTATAGCGGGCTGGTCCAGAAGAAGCGCTCGTTCCAGGCGCGGATGGGATTGACGCCTTCGACGAGCGCGATGCGAACGGCGTGCAGCGTCGTGGAGACCGCAAAGTAGGCCAGCGCCGCGGCCACGGCGGCGACCGCCCAGCTCATGCCGTCCTCAGGACCCAGGCCGCGATAGACCGTGGACGCCGCGAATACGGACAGCGCGACCACCGCTAGATGAAAGGCCAGCTCGACGGCCCGGGCGCCGCGCGAGGTCTCGGCTCGGGGCGTCAGCAGAAAGTCGAAAGCCTCGACGGCTGCGACCAGGCCGAGTGCGTAGAGCGGCGGTTGTTCAGCGATTGCCGCGAAGCAGAATGGGAAGGCGAGGTTGACCGGGCGTTCCAGGCCCGGCAGGCGGAACCGCATCCGGCTCGCCACGCAGGCTAGGAGCAAGAGGACGGCGAAGTCGGACCAGTCGGGCGTAGCGGGGTTGACCGCCATTCGCCGCATGGCCTCTGCGGCCAGCCCGAAGCTGGCCAAGGTCAGCGCGGCCTGGGCGAAGCGCTGGGTCCGGGAGGCGCTCTGAATTCCTGCTTCCATACTGCCGTCGGCGGGACGAAGGCGCCTCGCCGACAGCTTCCGCTTGGGAAACTGCAAACAGGCGACCCGTCTATTGTTTCCGTTCGGCTATTCGCCCGTCAATGGGCAAATCCAGCCGAGACGGGGCGTTGCCGAATCTTCAATCTAGACGGTACACTCCAGAGTTCGCGCCGCCAAGGCTGGAGAGAAAAGAAAACATGGCACGTCCCGTAACGCTTTTTACCGGCCAGTGGGCCGATCTGCCGCTGGAAGTCCTCGCCGAAAAGGCCGCGGGCTGGGGCTACGACGGCTTGGAGCTGGCCTGCTGGGGCGACCATATGGACGTCTTTCGTGCGGCGGAGGACCTCGATTACTGCGCGCAACAGAAGGCGATTCTCGCGAAGCACGGGCTGAAGCTCTACGCCATCTCAAACCACCTGGCCGGGCAACTGATCTGCGACCCGAACGATGACGCTCGCTCGGACCTCTTCGCGCCGCCGGAGACGCACGGCGATCCGGAAGCCAAGCGCGCGTGGGGCGTGGAAGCGGTCAAGAAGACCGCTTACGCGGCCAAGAATCTGGGGCTGGACGTGGCGAACGGGTTTACGGGCTCCTCGATCTGGCACATGCTGTACAGCTTCCCGCCGGTCTCGGACGCGATGATCGACGAGGGGTTCGCCTACTTTGCCGAGATGTTCAACCCGGTGCTGGACGTCTACGACGAGTGCGGCGTCCGCTTCGCTTTCGAAGTTCACCCGACGGAGATCGCGTTTGACATCTATACGGCGCAGAGGGCGATCGACGCGCTGGGCGGCCGTAAGGCGTTCGGGTTTAACTTTGACCCGAGCCACCTGTACTGGCAGATGATCGACCCGGTGCAGTTTATCTGGGAGTTCAGCGACCGGATCTACCACGTGCATATGAAGGATGCGGCGCGGCAGTTCGACGGGAAGGGCGGCGTGCTGGGATCGCACTACAACTTCGGCGACCGGCGGCGCGGTTGGGACTTCCGCTCGCTGGGGCACGGCGGCGTGGATTTTGAAGAGATTATCCGCGCGCTGAACCACATCGGGTACGAGGGGCCGCTGTCGATCGAGTGGGAAGACTCGGGGATGGACCGCGAGGCCGGGGCTGAGGAAGCTTGCGCGTTTACGAAGAACGTTGATTTCACGCCGTCGAATCGGGCGTTTGATTCGGCGTTTAGTGAAGAGGATTAACGAGGATGGTGTTGGCTATCTGACGAGGAGGGTAGGACAGCAGGACGGAAGATCGAGCAGACATGTTGCGCTTCGGGAGATCGGCGATTGGCCCCGCGAGTCACCAGATGCGCACCGATTGGCCTTCAGGAGGTACAAGCATGGACGAACGCATATTCGGTGGAATCGTGTCCGGCATCTTATCGGCGATGATCCGCTGGTTCCGTGGGACGGAGCGGTCTCCTTCAAGACCGAAGTCTCAGGCGGAGATGGGGCGTGTATCAAGCGACCCCCAACCGTCTGAGTACGAATCTATCGTCGAACAAGAAACCCGTATTGTTCGCCGCGAGCGATGGACCGAGCGACGGCCGGGCCTCGATAAACCCGACTCAGGAACCTGAAGGTCGAAACGCTCGCCAGACAGCGATTTGGCCCCGCGACCAGCCAGCGAATCGACCTTCAGGAGGTACGAAGCGAATCCTACCATGCTTCGGGCTTCAGATTCTGGGCGACGGGCGAGTAGGTTCCAATCGATGAGCTTGTGAGCCGTTGCTAACTAGGCTGGTCGCTTGTTTTCAGCGTCTTAGCAGGTGTCGGCGCTTTGCGGGCGTTGTTGATACTACAACCGCGGATCTACCGGTTCGCTCTCCAGCGCTAGGACGCCGAAGACGCACTCGTGGACGCGGCGCAGCGGCTCCCGGCGCGTGAAGCGCTCCAGCGCCTCGGCGCCTAGCGCCAGCTCGCGCATCGCCAACGACCGCTTGGCCCCGAGGCCGCGTTTCTTCAGTCGCGGGAGCGTCTCCGGCGCGTCGTATTCCGGGCCGTAGATGATCCGCAGGTATTCCTTGCCGCGACACTTCACGGCCGGTTGGAGCCAGCCCTTTTTGCCGCGCGTCAGGTAGTCGTAGGGCTTGACGACCATCCCCTCGCCGCCCTCGCCGGTGAGTTCCAGCCACCATTTCGTCGCCGCCTCGACCGAGGCCGCGTCGGCGAGGTCGACGACTCGGTACGGCGTCTTGAGCAAGAGCCCCGATTCGTCTTGGTCGCAGATTCGCGCGATCTCTTCCATGTGCTCGACGTGCGACTGATCCATGCGACAGCGACCTTCGGTCGCGAGTAGATGGAACGGCGCCAGCTTATAGTCGTCGAGCGACTGGACCGGCCAGCAGTACTGGCGGTAAGCCTCGACGTAGGCCTCCACCCGCCCAAGCCGCTCCGCTGCTCGATCGCGGAGCGCGCCCGTGCCTTCGACGTCTCCGGCGCGTTCCAAGGCCTCGATCGCCTGCGGGAGCGAGGCCAGCCCGGCCGATCCGGTCGAGGCGTACTGGCTGCGCAACAACGCCTGCGCCTTCGCCGACCACGGCATCAGTTCGCAGTCGAAGCAGGCCCAGTCGCTCTCATGCCGGGACCAGAAATCGCATCGGTCCAACGCGCTGCGCAACCGTGCCAGGAGTTCGTCTTTTTGCGCCGAGTCGGGGAAGAAGGGGCGCCCGGTGCGCGTGTAGCAGACGCCCGCCGAGCCGTCGGTTGCGCCGAAGCGGGTGCGCGCGGCGTCGGCGTCTCTTGCGACGACCACGACGACTCGCGAGCCCATGTGCTTCTGTTCGCAGACCACTCGTTCGACGCCGCCCGAGCGGTAGTAGGCGAACGCTTGCTCGGGATGTTCGAGAAAACCTTCGAACTCGCTCGTCTCGGTCGGCGACATCGTGGGCGGCAGGTAGATCAGCCATTTGGGATCGACGGCGAAACGCGACATCACCTCGAGCGCGGCGGCTGAGTTCTCCTGGCGAATCGTCACCGAGCCGCCGAGCCGCGTCTGGAGGATCCGTTTGCCCGTCACGTCGTCGAGGTCGAGCGAGTCGTCGTTGATCTGTTGCGCGGTCAGCTCCGGGCTCGACAGCTCCGCCGCCGTGGTCGCGACCAGCGGCTTTTTCGAGACGCAGTACTCTTCGCGCGCATCGACCGAGACGAACTCCTTTTCCGGGTAGCGCAGGGCCGTCAGCTTGCCGCCGAAGACGCAGCCGGTGTCGACGTCGACGGTTCCGTTCAGCCAGTCCGGCTCAGGCACGGGCGTGTGTCCGTAGACCACCATCGCCGAGCCGCGGTACTCGGCCGCCCAGTTTAGTCGCACCGGCAAGCCGAACTCGTCGATCTCGCCCGTCGTCTCGCCGTAGAGCGCGAAGTCGCGGACGCGCGCCGAGCCGCGGCCTTGCATCGACTCCTTCATGCCGGCATGGGCGACGACGAGCTTGCCGTCGTCGAGCACTAGATGGCTGACCAGGCTGTGGATGAACGCGGCGACCTGATCGCGGAACGCCGGCGTCTCGGCTTCCAGTTGTTCGAGCGTCTCCGCCAGCCCGTGCGCGATCGTCACGTTGCGCCCGCGCAGTTTGCGCAGCAACTTCATGTCGTGGTTGCCGGGGACGCACAGCACGGTCTGCTCTTCGACGCCCGTCATCACGAGCCGCAGCACGTCGGGCGAGTTCGGCCCGCGGTCGACGAGGTCGCCGACGAAGATCGCCTTGCGCCCGGGCGGCGGCTTGAGCGAGAACCCGCGTTGCTTGTCGGCGACCCCGTATCCCAGCTTCGTGAGCAGCTCGACCAGCTCGTCGAAGCAGCCGTGGACGTCGCCGATCACGTCGAACGGGCCGTGCTCGTCCTTGCGGTTGTTCCACAGCGGCTCGCGGACGATCGTCGCCGCTTCGATCTCCTCGGGGCCTTCGAGGATATGGATCTGTCGAAACCCTTCCCGCCGCAGACCGCGCAGCGAGCGCTTCAAGTTGCGGATCTGGTTGCGCACGACGTGCGAACCGAACTGGCGGTCCTGCCGCTCCTGATTGCGGTCCTCGCACAGCCGCCCGGGTACGTTGAGCACGATCGCCGCCGGAAGTACGTGGTAACGCCGCGCCAGCTCGATCAACGGCTTCCGATCTTCCGGGCGGACGTTGGTCGCGTCGATCACCGTGAGGCGTCCGGCCTCCAGGCGCTTGGCGGCGACGTAGTGCAGCGCGTCAAAGGCCGGACCGGTGGCGCTTTGGTCGTTCTCGTCGTCGGAGACGAGTCCGCGAAAGAAGTCTGACGAGAGGACCTCGGTCGACTTGAAGTGTTTTCTCGCGAAGGTGGACTTGCCGCTGCCGGACGCGCCGACCAGCAGGACGAGCGAGAGTTCGGGAACCGGGAGACTCATCGCTCGAACACCCCCATCTGCGTCGGCGCGCCGACTTCCGGGTCTTCGTCGCCGACCGGCAGGAAGCGCACCTCGTAGCCGCTCGCAGACGCGACGCGCGAAGCCCACGATTGGAACTCGGCGCGCGTCCATTCGAAGCGATGGTCGGGGTGACGCATCGCGCCCTGGGCCATGCCCTCGAAGCGGACGTTGTATTCGGCGTTCGGCGTCGTCATGACGACGGTTTTCGGCTGCGCGTACTGGAACAGCGTCCGCTCGAGAGCTTCGAGCCGAGGCGGGTCGAGGTGCTCGACGACTTCCGCTAGTACGGCGGCGTCAAAGCCTTCGAGGCGCTTGTCGCGGTAGAGCAGGGAACCCTGGACGAGTTCGACCTGTTCGAGGCGCGCTTCCGGCATGCGGTCGGGCCGCATGCGTCGCTGCGCGCGTTCGAGCGAGCGCCAGGAGACGTCCATGCCGAGGATGCGCTCGAAGGAACGGTCTTGGATCAGCTCGCGAACGAGCTTGCCTTCGCCGCAGCCGAGGTCGGCGACGCTGCGGGCGTCTTTCTTGCGCAGGACTTCCAGCACGGCCGCCAGTCGGCGTTCCCAAAGCCGAAGCGGGCGCTCGACGGCCTCCTCTTGGTCGGTCTTGTCGGTTTCCTCGGTCTCTGCGTCGTCGCTGAGGCGCTCTAGCGCTTCACGGACGAGCGAGCGGCTGCGCGCCAGGTAGCGTCGGGCGATGAGCGCCTTGTCGGGATGGTCGGCGAGCCAGCCTTCGCCTTTACGCAGAAGCTTGTCGACCTCGTCTTGGCCGACCCAGTAGTGCTTGTCAGCGTCGAGCGTCGGCAGCAGGACGTAGAGATGCGCAAGGAGTTCGCGCAGAGTGCGGCGACCGCGCAGCGTGACGGTGAAGTGGGTGCTCTCGCCCCACTCGGGAAAACTGGGGTCGAGCGGATGCGCCTCGACTGCAACTTCGTAGCCGAGCGGCGCGAAGATACGCTCGATGATGGCGGAGCCGCCTCGGCAGCCGGCGGCGGTGATCTTCGCCGTCCAGTCTTGCGCCTGGTCGGCGAGTTCCTGGCGCTCCTTGCTCTTGCCGCTCATCGCGGTGCCGAAGACCTTTGAGAGGGCTACCGAGATGAAAGACGTCGTCGCGTAGGGCCGGTCGTTGACGTACTGGCGCAGCGAGGCCGCCTCGCCGGCCGAACGCTTCCGGCCGCGCACCAGGTCGACCGAATCGACGTCCAGCATCAACACCGCCTCGCCGCCGCGCTCGTTGCGCGGATAGAAGACGTGCGCGCGCCCGAACGAGAGATCGAACGAGTGCAGACGCGCCGGATTCTTGTGCAGCAAGTAGCCGAGGTCGGACGCGGGCAGCGGCGAGTGAAGAGACAAAAGCATCGAACTCACTCCAGTCTATTCCGCCCGTAACGCGGGGCGAACAACCGCCGCCCTACCTGCCTACATTTCTCCCCAGCCGCGGGCGCAAGCACGCGCTAGGCTTGCCAGAGCTTTGTTGCGCTCGTTCGCCGTGGCAGGCCCTCCTTGGCGCGCTCCGCTCGACGTACAACAAGTACGCCTGTGCGCGCCTAACGTCGCGCGCCTCGCTCTGACCAGCCTTTCACGCACTTTCGCTCCTCGCCTGGGGAGAAATGTAGGCTAGAGAAGATGACGCGTTGTTTGCTGCTTGCGGTTTGCTTGCCTCTGGTCGCCGCGGCTCAAGAAGACCTCACTTGGCATGAGGAGTACGCCCCGGCCCTGGCCGAGGCCCAGGCGACCGGAAAGCCGCTGTTCTTGGAGTTCCGCTGCTCGCCTTGACAGGCCGGCCGAACCTTCGACGCACAGGTTGTGCTGTCGCCGCCCGATTCGCCGCGTGGAAAGCTGCTTAGCCAGTATGTGCTGGCGCGCGTCGTCCGCATGGACGGCATCAATATCGGTCTGTTTGAATACGACCGGCACAATCCGCTCTACTACTTCATCCTCAACGGCGACGAGCAGATTTACCTGCGCTACGGCGGTCGCGACCCGTCGGCGGTCGACAGCCACCTGAGTTTGGAGAGCATCGAACTTGCGCTCGCCAAGGGGCTGGAGCTGCATGAGCAATACCAGGCGGGTAAGCTCGCCAAGAAGCCCAAGCCCGAGCCCGTCTACCCGAGCGACTTCGCGTTGTTGCGTGAGCGAACGACCGAGCGCGGCCGCTGCGTGGAGTGTCACCTGATCGGCGACTTTACCGCGATGGAAGCCGACCAGAAGGGCGAGTTCGATCGCATCTCCGGCATGTACCGCTCGCCGGACTTCAAGAACATCGGCATCGGCTTCGACGTGCCCAAGGGCCTCGTCTTGGCCGAGACGGACGGGGCCGCGGCGGCGGCCGGGATGGCGGCCGGGGATTTGATTACGCACTTTGAAGGGACGCCTGTATGGACCTTCGGCGACTTGCAATACCTCTACGACAAGACCGACCGTTTCGCCGAGCAGGTCACGATGACGGTCTCGCGCGACGGGATTGCGAAGGACGTCTCGATCGCGCTGCCGAAGCTGTGGTGGTACTCCGATCTGCTGTTCCGGCAGTGGAGCATTGAGCCGCGCGTCTACTTTGAATCGCGGCCGTTGAGCGAGGAGGAGAAGGCTGCGCGGGGAGTGGATTCCGATATCGCCAGCGAGGTCGTCAAGGTCGACCCTGTGGCCGAGTTGATGGGCGCGCACGAGCTCGAAGCGGGCGACGTGATTACCGCCGTCGACGGCGCGAGTACGGACCCGGTGGCTGATCGCGCCGAACTCTACATCAAGCTGCGGAAGCAAGCCGGGGCGACCGTGCAACTGACCGTCCGGCGCGGCGACCAGACGTTCGAGACGCCGCTCAAGACCGCTAGAATGAGTTTTCGAAAATGACTCGGTTTCTGATCCTTCTGCTCGTTGTCGTGCAGATCTCTGTCTCGCCCGCTTTCGCCGAGTGGAGCGAACCGGTGGAGGTGCGCATGGGCGACGAGCTGTGCGTGACGTATCAATCGCGCCTGGTCGGCGATCGTTTGGTGATCCGCGTCACCCCGGCTGAGGGTTGGCACACGTTCACGATGGACAACGAGCGACGTGCGAAGGAGGCGCTCCAGGGGAAGATGGCCCTGGGCGTCGACGGCCCGACCGTGTTCACGCTGGGCGCGGGGATTGAGCCCGCGGGGGAGTGGTCGCAGTCGCCGCCGAAGGACTTCTCGAAGCCCGATCTGCGCTGGTATAGCTGGGGCTATGAGGACCCGGCCGTGTTCGCCGTGGAAGTCCGCAAGGGGGCGGGGAAGGCGGCCGTGATCGGCGTGCGCGGGCAGGCCTGCGACGCGACGCGCTGCAAGAACATCGACGTGGAGTGGGCCCAGTCACTGGCCGCGGACGACGGTCCGGCCGAGCTGGGCGAGCTGATTCCGGTCGAGCGGTAGTCGCTTTAGCGCAGATACTTCAGAAGCTGCCGGAAGGCTTTGCCGCGGTGGCTGTGCTTCCACTTCTCTTCGGGCGAGAGTTCGGCGAACGTGCATCCGGTCGGCTCGAAGAAGAAGTAAGGGTCGTAGCCGAAGCCGTTTTCGCCGCGAGGGTCGTCGATGATGCGTCCCTCGGCCGTGTCGCGGAAGGTCGCCAGGATTTCCGTGCCGCGCGTGAGGGCGATGACGCAGACGTAGCGGGCGGTGCGTTGGGCCGGCTGGACGTCGCGGAGTTTCTCCAGCATCAATGCGTTGTTCTTGGCGTCGTCGGCGTCGGGGCCGGAGAAGCGTGCCGAGTAGACGCCCGGAGCGCCGTCGAGTGCGTCGATCTCGATGCCGGAGTCGTCGACGAAGAGGAGCCTATCGGGGCCGTGTTCGCGCTCGATGTGACTGGCGTAGCAGAGGGCTTTTTGGCGTGCATTGGCTTCGAAGGTGTCGCCGGTTTCGGGGCAATCGAGGCCGGAGACGGATTCGATCGAGAAGTCAGATCCGGCGGCTTGCTGGAATTCGCGAAGTTTGCCGGGGTTGCCGGTGCCGCAGTAGAGAGTCATTTCGGGAGTACAACGGACGGACTTTCCCCACGGCTACAGAGGCTTCAATTGTCCCTAGGTCGAGAGCTTCAGACTCCGACCTAGAATCAGTCACCCTACAGATTAAGGTCGATGAAGACGGCAGCATGGTCCGACGCCTGTTCTTCAGATCGCATCATTTCTGGATAGGTGCTCCACGCCGTTGGGCGCGTAACTCGGCGGCCCCAGAGGCCCTCACGGAAGATTCCGCCACGCGCGAACGAGTTCTGAAGACTTCGTGAGATCAATATGTAGTCTAGTCGATTGCGAATGCCGCAGGAGTTATAGGTGCCGGGTCTTGAACCTGTGTCGAAATCGGGGAGCGAGAAGCAATCGATCAGCGGACTTTGGTTGCCATACAGGGGTGCAAAGTTTGCAGCGTGGCTGTTCGTATCGGGAGGTCCCTCGTTTAGGTCGCCCATCACTATCACGTGTTCGTCCCGAGCGACAAGATCGTCTACGATGGCGCGCACTGCGGTGGCTTGACGAAGGCGCTTCGGCCCCCCGCCCCCAGATTGAGATTTGAAATGGTTCACGAGGACATGGATCACCACGCCGCTTGGAGTTTGTACCTCATACTCCGGACAGTCGCGACTGAAGACCTCGCCGACGTCGTCTTCCAGGTCAACGTTGGATCGGACCTTCTGGATAGCGAAATCGGTTCGGGTCATTAGTCCAACGTCGATTCCCCGGTCATCGTTCCCATCGATGAGCATGATGTGCCTATATTGATCGTCAAGCATGTCGCGATTGAATCGAACGAGCGACGGACGGTCTTCGGCCTCCACTAGTCCGAGGATGTCCGCGTTTACGTCTGTGATCACGCGCGCTGTTAGACGGGTACTGAGTTCATTTGTAGGTTCCTTTGCAAGCTCGACCCAACCGATCCAAGAGTCTCGGCCATCGGCTGTGATCTCAATGTCGCGTGTCGTATCTGTGGGCTGGCGGTCGAACGTACCTCGATTCTTCCGTAGCCAGGCCCAGCGTGGATTTCCCGTGCGCTTTCTCCGAATTGCTCCGCTACTGTTTCGGTAGTAGATGTCTAGGGCGACAAGCAGATTCAGTATTCGGTTTCGGTCCGAGTCAGTGTAGCTCGATTTCTGAAACAGATTATTCACCTCTCGATATGCTCGTAAAATTGGCTCGCCTATTGTCCAAGCTGAGCCGCCGAAGGCTTTCGGGCGTGCGAATAGATTCTCGACATTGTATGACGCGATACGAATCATAGGATCAACCGTGGGCGATTCTACAACGCCGGAGCAGGCTCATTCAATGGTTTTAATCGTAACCGTCGCGCGCCGCACCGGCGACGGTGCCGGTTGAACACGGCAGAACGGCGTGACGTTGCGCGATGTGAAAATGGCAGCCGAGAGCGGCGACGGCAAGCAAGGGCCCGGTGCGAAGAAGATCAACGATACGAGCGTACTCGCCTAGAGGCCACGGGCGCCGGAAGGACCCAAATGAAAGCGGCCGGTCCCGCCTGACCAGTCACTAGGACTTTAGCGGTTTTCGCACTCGTTCCCGAAGGACGGTGCAAGGCTGGAACCGGCCTGGAACGCAGATTATCACAGCCCGTTACCGTATGAGCGACGAATTTTGCGCTTGGCACAAATTGCCGACGCCTTTCGCGGCTAGGTCGAGCAGGCGGTTGAGGACGTCGCGGGAGTAGGGCGCTTGCTCGGCGGTGGCTTGGACTTCGATGAAGTCGCCGTCGGCCGTCATGACGACGTTCATGTCGGTATCGGCCGCCGAGTCCTCCTCATAGCAAAGGTCGAGCATCGGTTCGCCGTCGACGACGCCGACCGAGACGGCCGCGATTTGGCGGATGATCGGGTTTTCTTTGATCTGGTCGTATTGGAGGAGGCGGTCGCAGGCCAGCCGGAGCGCCACCCAGGCGCCGGTGATGGAGGCGGTGCGCGTTCCGCCGTCGGCTTGGATGACGTCGCAGTCGATGTAGATCGAGCGCTCGCCGAGCTTCTCGAAATCTACGGCGGCTCGCAGGGAGCGACCGATCAGGCGTTGGATCTCCGACGTGCGGCCCGAGGGGCGCCCGCGGTTGACTTCGCGCTGCGTGCGGGACGAGGTTGCGCGCGGGAGCATCGCGTATTCGGCGGTCACCCAGCCGAGGCCGGAGCCCTTGCGGAAGCGCGGGACGCCGTCTTCGACCGAAGCGGTGCAGATGACCTTGGTGTGGCCGGTGGAGATCAGAACCGATCCTTCGGCTGGAATCAGGTATCCGGGCTCGATCGTGACGGGGCGGGCTTGATCGTTGGAGCGATCGTCGGGACGTTTCATATCGTTGATGTCTAGCTAGGGTTCAAGACGCCGGAAAGCGCCCAGCTCATGAACAGCATCACGAGCAGAATGAACAGGCCGCAACCCAGCAGCGGCGCGACCGAGCGGGCCTTGGCGGAAGGCTGATTCTTGCTGCTGCCGGGCTTCTTGTAGCGAGGCATCGGCTATCCGCGACGCGGCTTGATCCGCCGCGCGGCCTCCTTGAAGAACTCGGCCAGGGGCTCCAAGCTGCGTTCGCTGAGGTCGCGGACGGTCAGCGTGACGACGGCGCGACCGCGGTCGGCCAACGCCGCTTCCGTCGCGAGCCATTGCGCCCGGTGGTAGTCGGAACGGTAGGCGACCTTGCGGATGGACGACTGCTTCTCCGACAGGATGACGGTCGAGAAGCCGCGGCCGTAGCCGATGATCATCTCGTGGAAGGAGTGGTTCATCGCCGGGCCTTCGTAGACGTCGACGGGCATCTTGAGCTGTGAGCGGAAGAGCGATCCGCCGGCCTTCTTGAGCACTGCGAGGAGCTTCTTGCCGTCTTCGTCGTAACGCGTGTCGCCGAAGAAGGTCAGTTCGCCGTAGCTGATCTTGCCTTGCGCTTCGAGCGCATCGAGCGCGGCCGCGTAGACCGCCACGGCGTTGCGGTTGCCGTTTGAGAGGCTCTCGACGTCGAGCAGGCCGAGGTCGACCAGCGAATCGAAACCGACGGAGAGACCGCGCGCCCAGCGGATGCGGTGCGGCGATTCCATGCGGCCCTTCCAGGCGTCGGTCTTCTCGATGCCGCCGCGCTCGGTCGCCTCGTCGTTGATTTTGGAGGCGTACTGCTTGTACAGCTCGACGCCCGGCTGCGTGACGAAGTTCATCTTGCGCAGCCAGCCGAGGCCGAACACGACGTAGTGGATGAACTGCATGTAGCGCGCGACCGGATAGATCGCGTCTTCAATCTGAATGACCGCGACCGGGTAGCCCGCGCGGCGCAGCGCCGTGACGCGTTGAGGGTCGACGTTGCGCAGGCCGGCGACGTTGACGAAGACGAAGCAGCGGTCCTGCTTTGGGCTTTTGGGCGAGTAGTAGTCGCCGGGTTTGAGCGGCTCGTCGATGACGATCTTCGTGCCGATCTCCTCGCTCTTGCCGAGGCTCTCTTCAAAGTCTTGCTTGGTCCAGACGAGGCCGCCTTTCCATTGGCTGGGCAGGTTCCAGACGACCTTGTCGCGGCCTTGGGCGGCGTTGCCTTGGATGAAGCCGGCGAGTTCGAAGGCGGAGCGGACCTCCTTGTCGGTGAGCGCCGTCTCGTTCATCCAGTCAGCGATGGAGACGCCTGAGAGTGCGAGCGGATACAGGCTGCCGCGCGTCATGGGGCCGCTGTGGCGTCCGGCGGTCGAGTTGCCGTCGTCGGGCTGCAGAGGGATGCGCCGGAATCCGCGCTCGCGGCCGAACTCGTCGAGGATCGAACCCGGCAGCGTCAGGTAGATGAAGTTGCTCGTGTTCTCGATGCGCAGTTTTTTGTAGAGCAGGTCGAGCTTTTCGAGGTTGACGACCGGTTCGTAGGAGGTCATGCCCATCGCCATGCCGACGACGAGCGTCTTCTTGAGCGCCTGGTCGAGCGGGCCTTTCTCCATCTTTTCGATGTGGGCCAGGATGGAGGCGAGCTTGGCTGGGTCGGTCGAGTCGCAGATGTAGACGCGGCAGCGTCGGCCGAGCAGGCGCGCCGAAAGATAGAACGCCTTGTCTTCCGCCGAGCCGCCCATGCCGGCCCAGATCACGTAGCGCAGCGTGCTGCCGTGCGCCTGACGGATGCGCTCTTTGAGCTCGTTGACTTCGTGCTCGATCAGCGACGGCCAGGCCGGGTTCTCTTGGGCCAGCCAGGGCAGGTGGAGCACGCCGTAGCCGTTCTTGGTGACGCGGCCTTTGGCGTCGAGTTCCATGCCGAGCGGAACGAGCGGGTCCTTCTTCGAGTCGAGCGTCTCCAGCCCTTTCTTGCGCGCTTGCGCGTCGGTCTTGCGGACCTTGTCGAGCAACCGATGCTTGTCGATTTTTTGGAAATCGGGGTTGCTTGGGAAGCGATAAATCTTGACACCGATTTTTGAGGCCGAACGAGACATGGCGTGCTTTTGTACCTTGAGACGGGCCGGGACCGCAAGTTGAAAACGACGTTGCGAATCTAGTAGGCGTTCGCCGCTTTCCAGCCTGCGAGACCTTGCTCGAGAGTCGTCTCTAAGCACGACTCGATCGAAGCGCATCCGCCGTCGGGCGCGGCGAGCGTCGGCCTTCGGTCGGCCTGATCGCGCAGACCGTATCCTCGTGCGCGTCGTCCCAGGCGCGGCGCGTCAAACGCTTGCCACAAGACGATCCACGGACAACCCCGTCGAACGGCCGTATCGAGTGCGTAGTAGAGCCGAGGTAAGACGCCGCCCAGGCGTTCAAACGTCTCGCGAGCAAAACCCAGCTCCCCGATCATGACATAGTTTTCGCCGAACTCGCTGCGACCGTAAGGCGAGATGGAATCGCTCGCCGCCTGTGCGATCAGGGCCAAGTCGCGGTCGAGACGGACGGCGACTTCGTTCGGCGGCGAATCGGGATCGCGGGTCTCATAGGGCGAGTTGATCGACTCGTAGGAGGAGTAGGAGATCAGGTCGACCTTGACTTGCGGGAGCACGTGGGTCAGCGCGCTGAAGCCTCCGTCGCTTACGGTCTTGGCGTAGCGGCGGCCGACCTTGGCGATGCGCAGGTTGACGACGGAGATCTCGAAGGCGTGCAGCAGGCGCAGCTTCGCTTGGGGGTGCTCGGCGCGGACTTGCTCGACGGCTCGCTGTCGCGTCTCGATCCACTCGACGAGATTTCGGACAGCGAGGTCTGAATCTCCCGAGTAGTTGAGGATCTCCATGAGTTTTTCGTCGGCTTCGTTGTTGGCGAGGATGACGGTCCGCTCTTGGTCGCCGTATTGGGCGAAGAGTTTGCGGCCGAGTTCGACGATCTGGTCGTGCACGGCTCGGCGCTCGCGTTCGCCGAAGGGACGGAGCAGGTTCACGTCGTCGGGCCCGGCGCCGTAGTCGAGCGATTCGTAGACGGTCAGGATGACGGTGGAGAAGACCGGGTCGGCGAGCACGGCCTGGTAGCGCGGCACGTCGAGGATGGCGGCGGGCGTCGGGGGGACCGAGCCGTCGAAGCGATCGGGGTGGAGGTAGGGGCGACGGTAGTCGTAGCGGGCGCCGAGGTAGAGGCGAAAGGTCTTGAGGCCGAGTTGGGCGGCGTCTTCGCGGGCGGCGGTCAGCACGTCGGGCTCGCGGGCGGGGGAGACCCACTGGTAGACGCCGAGGCGCTGGTCGAGGGGTTGTGCGGCGAGGGGCGCCGCCAGGAGGATCGGCAGGACGGAGAGCGTGAGGATTCGGCGAGGGCTCATGGTCGGTCCTCCGCCTGGATATCGACTGTGAGCGCGTGGCTGCGGCCGGCCGGGGTCTCGACTTGGAGTTCGTGCGGCCCCGGCGCGACTTCGGCCGGGAGTTGGAGGTTGAGCTGCGTCTCGCTTGAGAAGACCGCCTCGATTTTTTGGTCGTCGACGAGGGCGTGCGTCATGCCCGGCGTGAAGTTTTCGCCGTAGACGACCAGATACCGTTGGCCTGGTTGGACGACGCCTTCCGGGTGGATGCGCGGGTATTCGACGGCCGTCCACTCGGGCGCGCTGGTCGCCGCTGCTGCGGCTCGGCGTAGGCGGAAGGTTCGTCGACCCGTCTGTTCGGGGCGCAGGAGCACGTAGCCGATGGGGTCGCGCTCGAGCCGTGCGGGTTCGTCGACGGCCCAACCGTCGGCGAACGGAAGGCGGACGAGGATGAGGTTGTTCTCGGCGACGTCGGCGTCGATCTCGATCCCGGCCTCGCTGCGCTTGAGCCCGACGCGCTCCGGGCGCTCCGACCACAGCACGTACGCTTCGACGGCTTCCAGGTCGAGTAGGCCGCGGATCTCGGGCAGTTGCTCGAACGCGCTGCGTGAGACCAATACGGCTTCGGCGAAGGGGCCGTCGACGGTGAAGAGACAGTCCGCCTCCTTCTCACTGGTCGACGGTCGATGGAGGATCTCGGCGAACTTGCCTTGGCACGGCGCTTCCAGCGCCTCGACGCCCAGTGCGCGCAGCCAGAGGACGCTCGCTTGCTCGTTTCCTGGCGCTTGCACGAAGGCGCGGATCTGGTCGATGCGGTTTGCGGGCGGGGGAGCGCTGCACGCGAGGCACGCCAGCGCGGCCGCGACGAGCGCGATCCTCATGCCCGGATCTCGAGATCGACGGGGGCGAACTTGCGATGGTCGAGCGCGAGGTGCAGGCGGCACGGGCCCGCCGGGAGGTCGTCGGGCAGGTGCAGGTTGAGTTCGTATCGTCGCGCCAGCGGATCGACGCAGAACACCTCGGGCTGCGGAAGCGCGCGATCTTCCACGTCTGCCGAGAAGCGCCGCGCGATCTCGGCGGGATCGTCGAAGGGGACCTCTTCGATCTGGAGCTTTAGGGTGCGCGTTTCGATGGCGAGATCGGAGAGGAGGTTGACGCCGTCCGAGACGGACAGCAGGCGCGGGATCAGGGGCGCCGCGGGTGCGACGCGCATGGCGGCCGGCGGAGATGCGACTCCGTTGCTGAGCGCGATGCGGACGGGAACGGCGCCGGAACGCGTGTTCGGCGGCAGGAAGACGTTGACCTGGGCGGAGCCGCGCTCGGTGCGGACGCGAACGTAGGAGGCGGCGGTTGAAACGCCGTCGATTTCGACGCGCAAGTTGTTTAGGTCGGCTTGCGCGGGCAGGTCTTCGACCCAGAGCGACGCGCCGGCGAAGCGGCCGGACTGCGGCACGAGGCGATCGGGCGTGAAGGAGTTGGCGACGCCTGCGATGCGCGGGGATGCATCGGCGGGCAGTGCGGCTCGCCCCTTCTTCGCGCAGAACCACAGGTACTGCGTCTCAAAACCATCCATCGAGAAGAGTTGCAGGTCATTGGAGTCACAAAACTCGGCGATCTCTTCCGCTCGAAAGCTGACGCCGCTCCACGTGTCGGCGTCGCCGAGTTGGGCGGGCGTCCGCGGAGGCGCTCCCGCGCGCAGGGACCAGCCTAGCTCGTTGGGGAGGTCGTCCGAAGGGTCTTGACCGGGGCGGGGCAGCGAGTTGACTTGGGCCTTGATGACGCCGCCCGGGCGTAGGACGCGGACGGCCTCGCGCAGGTAGTTGAGGACGACGTCGCGCGACGGGATGTGCTGGAAAACGGCGTAGGAGTAGACAAAGTCGATGGAGGCGTCCGGGAAATCGGCGAGGTCGGAACCGGTCGCGACCCGGGCTTGGGCGTTGGGGGCGGAGGCGAGGTTGCGGTTCGCCAGCTCGACCATCTCCGACGAGACGTCGATGCCCGAGACGTGCAGGAAGTCAGACGACAGAGGCAGCAACAATCGGCCGGGGCCGCAGCCGATCTCGAGCGCCTTGGACTCGTTGGTCGGGCGCGCCAAGCGGTGGTACTCGTCGCGCAGCGTGCGCAGGACGTCGTCGGCCGAGGCGAAGAACTCCTCCGGCGACTGCCCGCGCCGCCCGAAGGCGACGTAGTACTGGGCGTCCTCGCGCGCGCGGGAGTTCCAATCGGCGGCCATGCGGCGGTTGACGGCTGCGAGTTCGGACATCGACTTATTGAGGGTAGCGAAGCGGAGCGCGCTCGGCTTACTCGGTGTGCCCTATTCGATACGCCCTATTCGATACGGAGTCGGACCGTGTTGGCGAGTCGTCCGTCGAAGCGTAGGGATACGTCGGTCTCGGCGAGTCCTCGGAAGCGGTCGTCGATTTCGAAGGCGAGCACGTCGACGCCGTTGGCGGCCGCGGTGATCTTGGCGCCCTCGATGCGCACGTCTCCGATGCGCAGGTCGACGGCGGCGTCGGCGGGCGCGTTTCGGAAGCCGGTCCCGTAGAGCCATGCCTCGACCGGGAAGACGCCGTCCGGCGCCGCGGCGAGCGTGATGCAGCCGCTCGAATCGCAGCGGGCTAGGGGGTGCGGCGGGAGGCCTGGGGACTGGGCGAGGCCGATCACGGCGCCGCGGGCGTTCGCGGTCGCGGTGAACAGGCCCGGAGCGACGTCGGCGAGGAGGCTTCGCCCGATCGGCTCGGCGCCTCCTGGACGGATCAGGCGCACGCGGATGGGGCCGGGAGCGAGATCGTCGGGCGCCCAGAGGTTGATCTGGGTCGGCGAAACGTAGAACAGCGGCGCTCGACGGGCCTGGCCGCGGTGGTCGACGAGCTCAAGCGAAACGCCGCCCAAGGTTTCGGCCGTCTCGTTCGGCGGGGCGAAGACCTCCGCGTCGGCCAGGTCGGGGTTGTAGGCGATCGCCGCGCCGCCGCGTGCCAGGACTCGGCCGCCGCCGGCCCCGTTGACGAGGGTGATTTCGTGGCGCCGGCTCGCCCACATGTGGAAACGGATCTCCTCCCCCATGCCTGGCGACGGAGATTGGGCTTCTCCGCAAGTCCATCCGGATAGAAGCGTTGTGGGGTCAAAGCTCAAGTAGTCCTCGATCAAGAAACCTGGTTGAAATAGAGAGACGGTCCAGGACACGGACTCGCGGTCGAAGTAGTCGAGGTTGTCGCGCACCCGTCGCGCGGCGCTTTCGGGGTAGGAGGGGAGGCTGCGGCAATCGGCCGAATCTTCGGCTAGGCGGAGGTCCCAGTTGTTGGCCAGGAAGGGCACGTCGCGAGCGAGAAAGCCGAACTGTCGGTCGCGGTCGCGGTCGGTGAAGGCGCTGCGGTAGAGAGGGCAGACTTCGTAGATGACTTGATCGTCGAGCAGGCGGGACGTGCGATCGAAGCCGCGGAAGAACGGCGGCCGATTGAGCCCCATCGCGATCACCGGGCGAGTGACTCCGGCGGCGCGCACGACGTCGACGAGGGCTTGCATGCCGACCACCTCGACGCCGTTGGAAGCCATGCCTCCGTCTCTCCAAAAACGCCACTGGCCGCGAGTGTGCTCGCTCAGTCGGCGAGGGCCGGGGATTTGGTCGGGGAGCGGGTTGTGCAGGAGGTCGAAGAGTATGCGCGGCGAGTCGCGGAAGCGGCGAGCCCAGGCCTTCCAGAAATCGGCGACCCGGCGGGTGGGGAGATTTGTGGGAGCGGAGTCGCGTGCGTCGTCGACGGCGGCCAGGATGACGAGGAGATCGGCGTCGTTGGCTTGGGCGGCGATTTCCGCGATGCGCTCGATGTAGTTCGGGTCGTCGATCGAGCGCTGGACGCTGACGAGCAGGCGAACGGCGTTCATGTCCCAGCGGAGGCGGATGGTGCTGAAGGTGGTGGGGGTCAGTCCGGCGATGCCTGCCGGGGGGCCTTGGTCGGCGTCGGGATCGAGGGCGAGCAGTTGCACGCCGCGGAGCAGCACCGGCTCGCCTCGGTCCAGGATCTTCGATCCGTCGATGGTGAGGGGGCCGCGGATGGCCGGCGTCGGATCGGCCGGGTTGGCGAGCGTCCCCGCGCCGTAGACGAGAACGCCGACGAGGCAGGCGAGAGCACGACCTGTTCGGCGAGCGCGCACGTCTGGGCGGATGCACGTGGGGCGCCGTCTGGGTGGGCGGCGGAACAGGCGGTTAGCGGGGGCTGGAGGGGGCCGCGGGCGTCGGGGACGTGTCGTTTTGACGCGCTGATTGGGACAGTCGTCGGCGTTGCTGCATCGGAGCGCGCGGAAACGCCTAAGGGCGAACAACGGAGATGGATAAGCCGCCCTTTGGGCTGAGCAACGGGCTCTCGCTTCGCGAATCGCCCTATGCCCGCTCCATCAGGGGGTGTGAAAGATTTGATTGGGCCGGCCGTGAATGGATCGTCGAGGTCTTCGTAGCTCTTGCCCTTGCGAAATTGGCGAAGGGCGCCGTGCGCGAGACGGTCGTCAAGGTGAATGGCGGAAACGGATGTAAGTAGAGGGATCTAAGAATCTTACTTGCGAGGCCATGTCGCAGCGGGCGAGGCTTTTCGTGCGACCGTGGTCGCGGGCTCACGCCCGCGGCACTGTTGTTCGTTCGCCGGCTGTTGTGGGGAAGTGGATGGTCGTTGAGTTTTTTTCACAGCCCCTCACGTTGTCGGCTTACGCTGCCAGGAACGGCTCTAGGCGGCGGCGTACGGATTCCGATGCGTCGGCGGTGATTTCGACGCCGGCTTCGACGTCGTTGCGCTTGACGATGCGTGCGTGGTCGTAGAGGAAGCTTAGGCGGTCGCCTTCGTCGTAGGGGAAGAGGTACTGGACGCGCTGGACGGGGTCGGGCGGCAGGCAGCGCTCGATTGCGGCGCAGAGGTCTTCCAGGCCTTCGCCCGAGACGGCCGAGACGTGGACGACCGCGGCGCGGTTTTCGACGGCGACGGCTTGCTCGTGCGGCAGGTCGCACTTGTTGAGCGCCAAGACTTGCGGCGTTTCATCCGCTCCGAGTTCGGCTAGGAGGCGATCGACTTCGCGCATCTGTTCGATCCGGTGCTCGGACGATACGTCGACGACGTGGAGGATGAGCGCCGCCTCGGTCACTTCTTCGAGCGTCGCGCGGAAGGCTTCAACGAGCGTGGTCGGCAGATTGCGGATGAAGCCGACGGTGTCCGAGAGAAGAACGCGACGACGCGAGGGCAGCTCCAAGGTACGGATCGTCGGGTCGAGCGTGGCGAACATGCGTTGCTCGGTGAGCACGTCCGCCTGGGTGAGCCGATTGAACAGCGTCGACTTGCCGGCGTTGGTGTAGCCGGCCAGCGCCACCGTCTCTAGCGGGACGGCGCTGCGCTTGTCTCTTTGCAGTGAACGGGTTGCGCGCACTTTGCTCAGGTCGGACTTTAGCTTGGCGATGCGCGTGCCGATGCGGCGGCGGTCCGTCTCTAGTTTGGTCTCGCCGGGACCGCGGGTGCCGATGCCCGCGCCGAGTCGCGACATCTTGGCGCCGTGGCCCGACAACCGAGGAAGCAGGTAGGAGAGCTGCGCCAACTCGACCTGCAGTTTGCCTTCGCGGGTCCTCGCGTGGCGGGCGAAGATGTCGAGGATGAGCTGTGTTCGGTCGAGGACACGGCGATCCAGCGCCTTCTCCAGATTGCGCTGCTGACTGGGCGAGAGCGGCTGATCGAAGAGGACGAAGTCGGCTTTGAGTTCGGCGGCCCAAGCCTTGATCTCCTCGACCTTGCCGCGTCCGACGAGCGTCGACGGTTCCGGGCGATCACGGTATTGCAGCGTCTGGTCGAGCGGAACGGCCCCGGCGCCCTCGGCCAGCTCCGAGAGTTCGGCGAGCGAGTCTTCGGGGGACATTGAATCGGGCCCGGCGGGCTGCGAGCGCAAGTCGACCCCGACGAGTACGCAGGTCTCTTCGACCGCGCCGCGCAAGTCGGCCGTGGATGTCGATTCTCTTGGCAAGAGGGTAAAGCTATTCGACCGGCGAACCGGGCGCCGCGCTCTCCGGGCGCTCGGCTTCGGCACGAGGGGCCGGGTCGGCGTGAGAGGCGTTGCGTCCGCTGTTCGACCCGCCGCCGTGAGCGCCGTGCGGGGGCCGCGGCGTGACGACGGTGGAGATGGCGTGTTTGAAGATCAACTGCTCTTGATGATTGGTTTCGAAGACGACGCAGTACTTATCGAAACCCTTGACCCGGCCGGAGAGTTTGACTCCGCTGGTCAGATAGATGTTGACCGGCGTCCGCTCTTTTCGAGCGGAGTTGAGGAAGGCATCTTGCAAGTTTTGGCTCGGCATGGAGAATTCCTAGGCGGTTTCCCGCGCAGATCATCGTTCTGTTCCGGCGGCTTTTGCCGCTCTCCCATTCCGAGGACGACGGTCGGAATCGTCCCGGGGGCGCTATTAACATGATGCCCCCAAAGCGGCGCGGGTTACCACACGAAGCGAGGATGAGTGATTCGCCTGACTGGCCGAATCGAGCGTCGGGGGGTACACTCAGGGCGTGGCTCTTACCCCTGTCAGCCAAATCAACCAGGCGCTCAAGACACTGAATCCAAACCACGTGAGGGAGATGGCCGAGCGTCCCGTGACGCTGGGCGTCCTGGCGGCGGACGATGATTTCGCCGCAGACGTTTTTTCGCTGCTGTTGCCGCCGGAGCTCTCCCACGAGCGCGCTCGGGAGGCCGGCAAGCGGATTTTGAGGATCGCGGACGAGGCGGACTTCCAGGCGTCGACGGCGGGACTGTCCGAGCCCGGGGTGCCGCACCCGGCGCACTTCTACCGCTTTGATCGGCACGACCCGGACAAGGCGATCAAGCAGATTTTGAAGGCGCATCCCGACGACGCCCTGGCGCTGGCGCGCTGGTTTCCGGCCTTTCGCGGCCATGCGATCGAGAAGATCATCTGGAAGGTGTCGCGCGAAAACGCGTTGTTCACGGTGACGACGGCGATGCCGAACGTCGTGCCGAGCGTCATCAGTCTGCCGTGGGCGGCGGGGGAGTTCGCCTCCGACACGGCGTTCTTGACGATGAATCAGGTGCGGATGGCCTTCCTGATCGCGGCGGCGTCGGATTCCGACGTGGGCTACGGCGACCAGAAGGGGCAGATCAGTTCGATTGTGGCGGCGGCCTTCGGCTGGCGCGGGCTGGCGCGGCAACTGGTCGGCAAGATCCCGGCGGGCGGGGGATTGGTCTCGAAAGGGCTGGTTTCTTTTGCCGGGACGTACGTTGTCGGCAAGGGACTGGAAAAGTTCGCTCAGCACGGATCGCACCTGACGCGGGCGGAGCGCAAGCACCACTACGGCGAGGCCTACGAGCGAGGCCGAGGGGTGGTGGAAGCGATCGTCGACCGCGTCCTACGGCGCGAACGGGATGCCGCTTCGGCGCCTTCCGCGACGGCGACCTCGCACGCTTGAAGACTTCACGGATGACGCGGCGTTTCTTCGGGCGGTGGTGTCTCGGCGGGCTTGCGGCCGGCTTGGGCGCCGAAGAGAAAGGCTCCGAGAAGAAGGGGGCCGGCGAGAAGGGCGGCGAAAAGTTCATTCCGGACCCGATGTGGCGGCGAACGCCGGTCGACGTGCAAGGGCCCGTGGGGTACTTTATCGATCGGCCCGCCAACCCGGGCGACGCCGAGCTGGCCCAGTGGGCGCTTGAAGCGTGGGACCACGCGCTTCGAGGTTTGCTTTGCTTTTACCCGACGGAGGCGGTTTCGGCTTTGGTGCGGGTTTACTGGGGGCAGCTTGGCGCCGGACTGGGGCGGATGCAGGCGATCGAAGTCGGGGAATTGCGGGGAGGCGAGGTCTACGTCCTGCCTGATCCGGGCGACTTCAGCGAAGAGCTGCGCGCGGCTTGTAAGAAGGATCCGCTGCTGCGGGACGCCGTCGTTTACCGGACGCTGCTGCATGAGATCGGTCACGCCCTTGGGTTGGTGCATACGATCGGGATCGAGGACACGATGTACTTTGGCGGGGACGTGATGGGCTACTACCTGGGGTATCGTGAGCGGCTTTCGACTCGCAAGGACATGCGCCGGGTCCGCGGGCTGTCGCCGGTCGATTTGGATCGCATTCGGCTGAAGTATCCGGGTTGAGGTTGTGTTGAGGTTGTTGGGAGGAGAACGATGCGGACGGCGACCATCTGCCTGACGGCTTGGCTTCTTTCGGGAGCGGTCGCGCGGGCTCAGTTGCAGGAGGTTCGGGTCGAGTTCGACGACGGCGGCTGCGTGACTTGCGCTGAATCGATCGAGACGCGGCTGGGGCGGGTGCGCGGCGTCGAGGAGACGGAACTCGACCTGGAGAAGGGCGTCGTCCGGCTGCGGTTGGCTGAGGACAATCGTGTTCGGCTGCTGCCGCTCGTGAGCCGCGTTGGGCAGGGTGGGGCGAAGGTGCTCCAGGTTTGCCTCAGTGTGCGCGGGGCTGTGGAGAAGGATGGGGACGCGGTCAAGTTTCGCACCGGCGGCGTTGGTGAGGTTTTTGGGCTGGAGGGGGATCTGCCGCCGGCTGCCGGCGAGGTGCTGCTGGAGGCGGAAGCGGTCGATGTGGAGGGGAGACTCCTGCGTGTCGACGGCCAGTGCGGCGGGTGACTCTTGCAACTGCAAGGCTCCGGAGAGGTTCGAGCGTAGCCGCGAGGCTGGACGGCGCGAAACCTTCGAGCACGGCTCGAAGGCGGCACGGCTGGAGCCGTGCGCCACGTCAGATGCCTGGCTTTACTCGGCGGGTCCACGACGGGGCGCGCTTTACGCCGCGGGCTTGGCTTAGGTCGAGATGGCCTGTCGGCTCGACCGTGTAGAACAGGGCGTAGCAGAGCCACGGCAGGAAGTGGCCGCCGAGAATGGCTGCGATGATTACGCCCGCTTTGCCGATCCACGGCTTCAGCAGAAACAGCGTCGGGACTAGGACGATCAGCGGGATGAGGATCATCCTGGCCGCCGTCGCGCCGGACATCTTGAGCTCCGTTCCGCAGCCGTCGCAATCGAACGGCGCGCCTAGCAGTCGGGGCTGCTTCCGGTCGCAGACGGGGCACTTGGCCATGCGGTGAATCTAGCAGACCGGCGGAGGGTGTTCAGCTTGGTCGGCTACTTTGCGCTGAGGATCAGGACCCAGTCGTTATCTTCGCCTTCGTTGCCTGGCGGATCTTGCTCTTCGTCCCAAGACGCCTCCACGCTCTTGCCGTTGCGCGGGTTGAACCACTCGGCGTCGCCGGTCTTCGCGGGCAGTCGTGTCCGGAACGAGCGGCCGTTGGTCGTGTAGACCAGGAACGTCTTCCCGTTGGGGGTGCGGGCGGCTTGCAGGCGGGTTTCGCGGTCGCCTTCATCGGATAAAAGGATCTTTTGATCTGGAACTCGTTTCGGGTACGTCGCGAGCAGCGCGTGCAGATGGCGTATCTGGCCTGCCGCTTCGTGATCGAGCGCGTCGTACCAGAAGTGGCTGAAGTGCGTCTCCTTGAAGACGTCGCCGGGCTTGTCCATCTGCCAGATCCCGTTACCGCCGTAGGAGAACCCGAAGGCTCCGGCCAACACCGACCAGTAGGCGCGCTGGCGCATGTCCCATGCGTTGAAGACGCCGTTTTCGAACTTGTGGCGGATGGGGTGCTGTTCGTAGCACGGCTCGGAATCGAGCGTCGGCTTGACCGGCTCGCGGGCGTAGTCTTCGGCGACGCGCAGGTAGTTGCGATTGCCGCGCGAGTGGCCGGACTGCATCATGTTGAAGTCCATCCACGGCTTGTCGTGGTAGAACTCGCCCGTAGAGGTTGCGGGCGGCCGGTAGGTCCCGCCGGGCGGATGGTAGGTCATGAGCGGGTCGCGGCCGAGGCCTTCTTCGATGCCCTGGGCGAGCGCGTCGTAGACGGCGTGCTTGGTCGGTCGCGCGTCGCCGCCCAGACTCCAGATCAGGTTGTCGCGCTCACGGTAGCGCCGCCCGAGAAACCGCCCGTAGTCGCGCGCGATCTCGGGCGTTGCGAGTCCCGCGTCGTCGCGCTCCACGTGGAAGCGCGCCCAGGCGGGCAGCAGCATCACGTATAGATCGAGTTCTTCGGCGCGGGCGAGTACGCGGTCGATGTGGCGAAAGTACGCTTCGTTCGGGCGACGGTAGTCGTTCTCGTGAAAGGCGAGTTCTCCGGCGTTGTTGCGCGCTTCGGAATGGATGCTGACGACGTTGGCTTGGATCACCGTGAAGCGCTTCTCGCGGCGGTCTTGCAGGTAGCGTTCCGTCTCTTCGAGATCTAGGCGGATGAATAGATTCCAGGCGGTGTCCCCGATCCAGGTGAAGGGCTTGCCCGAAGCGGTTTGGAGCGTGCGGCCGTCGGGCGCGACTTCGAGCGGCTCCACGGCTTGGAGTGCCGAGGCCAGCAGCAGGATGGCGAGAAGAATACGCACGTCTGGATTAAAGCACGCGTCGGCGGCCGGGCCGTCGAGTCGGGGGGCGTCTTGTGAAGGGCAGTCTAGTAAAATCGAGCGGCCATGCCGCTGCGTCTTGCATTCCTGTCTGTTTTGGGAGTCGTTTTGCTCCCGGCCCAACCGGTCGTCGAACTGAACGACCGTGCGGAGCCTCCAGCTTGGGCGCTTGCCGAACGCGACTTGCTGGACTCGGCTTCGGATGCGGCGGAGCTCTTCGCGGCGCGCTACCTAGACGGGCGGGGCTACCTCAAGTGCGTGGAGCGCTGGGGCGGCAACGACGGCGCGGACGACGCCATGGAGAACTTTGGCGGTTGGACGCTGCTGTACGCGTTGGGCGGCGACGAGCGCGTCCTCGAGCTCTACGAACACGCCTGGGAAGGCCATCTCCGCCAATTCACCGAAGCGAAGGTTCCCGGCATCCCGATGGCCGAGGAGGGGATGTACTGGCGCGAATTCGTGACCGCCTTTGACTGGGAGCATACCGGCGAGGCGCTGGCGGCGTTCCATTTGTATGGATTGGCTCGGCCGGATGACCGGCGGCATCGCGAGCGTATGACGCGGTTCGCGAATTTCTATACCGGCCGCGATCCGCTCGCCGACAACTACGATCCGAATCATCGCATCATCAAGAGCCTGCACAACGGCAGTCGCGGGGCGAAGCTTTCGCCCGCCACGGAGCAGGACTGGGGCGGTCTGCCGGTTGAGGGGGACCCGGATCGGCTTTCGCGTTACGCGGAGGCGTCGAACATCCGGGGCGACCATCCGCTGAATTTGGCGGCGACGGCGCTCGGATTCAACGCCTACCTTCTGACGCGCGATTCGAGCTTTCGCGACTGGACGCTTGCGTATGCGAATGCCTGGCGGGAGAGGGTCCTGGAGAACGACGGCAACATCCCGACGAACATCGGCCTGGACGGCACGATTGGAGGCGAGTGGGACGGGAAGTGGTGGGGCGGCGTTTTTGGTTGGGACTTTGATCCGGCGTCGCGCTCGCGCAACTACTTTATTCGCGGACCCCGGATCGCTTTCGGCGTGGGGCTCCTGTTGAGCGGGGACCGCAGGTTCCTCGAGCCGCTGAGGCGCCAGATGGAGAACCTCTATGCCGTGCAGCGCATGGAAGACGGGCGCGTGCTGCTGCCGCGCAAGTACGGCGAAGACGGCTGGTACGGCTATCGTGCCGACGAGCACCTAGACGTGCAGCGAGACGTCTACCTGTCGACGTTCGATCGTACGGGGCTGGCCGGCTTGGAGCGCGATCCGTGGATTCGTTATCTGGACGGCGACAACGACGGCTATCCGCTTGAGGCGCTACGCAGGGACTTGCGTCGGGTAGCCGATCGTGTGGAGGGTATTCGCAACGATCCCTCGTTGGACGGCGAGCGAACCTCCGACTCCACGCACGGATTGAATCCGGCTCAGGTCGGCTCGCTGGTCAACCTTGCGCTCGGCGGCAATGATCCCGGTCGCTCAGGCAACGTATTGCATGCGCGAGTGTTCTACCTGGACCCGGATCGGCGGAGGCCCGGGTTGCCGCAAGACGTGGCGGCGTTGGTCGAGCAGCTCACGCCTCAGAGCGCTCGCGTCCGTCTGGTCAACCTGGACGCCGAATCGGGCCGCGAGGTGCTGATCCGCGCCGGCGCCTACGGCGAGCACCAGTTCACGGCGGTGAACGGTACGAAGAGCGATACGGACGCCGTCTTGGTCCGGCTGGGGCCGGGCTCCTCCGGCGTGGTCGGCCTCGGCATGGAGACCTACGTCGACCAGCCGACGCCGCCGCGCTGGTGAGGCTACGACAGGATGTCTTGGTGGACGTGCCCGGCGACGTCGGTGAGCCGGAAGTCGCGACCCGAGTAGCGGTACGTGAGCTTTTCGTGGTCGAGGCCGAGCATGTGCAGGACCGTCGCGTGGAAGTCGTGGATGTGCATCCGGTTCTCGACCGCGTGATAGCCTACTTCGTCGGTCGCGCCGTAGACGAAGCCCGGCTTGACGCCCGCGCCGGCCATCCAGACGGAGTAGCCGTAGGGGTTGTGATCGCGGCCGTCGCCGCCTTGCGAAACGGGTGTGCGGCCGAACTCGCCGGCCCAGATTACTAGGGTGTCCCCAAACATTCCTCGCGCCTTGAGATCGGCGAGCAGTCCGGCGATCGGCTTGTCGACCTCGGCCGCGTTTTCGGTGTGCTTGTTGACGAGGTCCGAGTGCTGATCCCACTTGTAGGAGTGCGTGCACTGGACGAACCGGACGCCGCGCTCGGCTAGCCGTCGCGCCAGGATGCACTGCCAGGCGAAGTCGCTGGTCGTCTTGTCTTCGAGGCCGTAGAGATTCTTGGTTTCCGGCGATTCCTTCTCGACTTCAAACGCTTCCGGCGCTTCGACCTGCATGCGGAAGGCGAGTTCGTAGGACTGGATGCGGGCTTCGAGTTGCGGGTCGTTGCGGCGCAGCTCGGCGTGCCGGCGGTTGACGGCTTGCAGCATGTCGAGTTCGTAGCGCTGCTCTTCGGCGCTGAGGCCTTTGTTGACCAGGTACTCGATCGGCTCGCCCTGGATGTCGTCGACCTTGAGACCGGAATGGCCGATCGGCGTGCCTTGGTATACGCCCGGAAGGAACGCCGAAGCCCAATTCTTCGAGCCGCCGTGACCGAGCGCGGGCTTGATGGTCACGTAGCCGGGCAGGTCTTGGTTTTCCGTACCGAGACCGTAGACGGTCCAGGAACCCATGCTGGGGCGGGTGAAGGTGCTGCTGCCAGTGAAGGTTTGGAGCAGAGCGGCGCCGTGGTCGACGCCTTCGCCGACCATGGACTTGACGATGCACAAGTCGTCGACGCGGTCGCGTACGTGCGGGAAGAGATCGCTTACGGGGATGCCGCTCTGCCCGCCTGGGCGGAACTCCCACTGCGGCTGCATGAGCGGACCGGGAGGGTTCTCGTCGTCAAACGAGAGCGGACGTTTGATGGGCAGCGGGTCGCCGTGGTGCTTGAACAGGTACGGCTTGTGGTCGAACGTGTCAATCGACGAAGGCCCGCCGTGCATGAACAGGAAGATGACGTTCTTGGCTCGTGGTGCGAAGTGCGGCTCTCGCGGCGCGAGCGGGTTCTGCGCCTTGGCCGATGCGACGTCGGAGCCGAGCATGCCCGCCAGGGCGAGCGATCCGAAGCCGAGCGCCCCGTCCCGCAGGACGGCTCGGCGCGACAACGGTTGGCCGCCGCGGCGCAGTCGGTCTCGCCGGAGGGCTTGCTTGAGAGGATTCATCGGCGTTTTGTTCATTTGGGAGCCACCGTCTAGTCGACGTAGATGAATTCGTTGGACGACATCAAGATTCGGCAGAAGCTTTCCCAGCGATCGAGTTCGCCGAAGCGGTCGAACTTGCGGTCGAGCGACTGGACGTAGGTCAGCCCCTGATCGACTTCATCGGCCGCCGGGGCTCGATTGAGCGTGCGCAGGTAGGCTTGGCGGACGCGCATCGACGGTTCCTCATGATCGAGCAGTTGCGAGGCCAGCGACCGCGCCCGGTCGGCCACGAACTGGCTGTTCATCATGAACAACGCCTGCGGCGCGACGTTGGTCAGCGCGCGTTTGCCCTGCGAGGTGACTGCGTCGCCGAAGTCGAACAGGTTGAGCAACGCGGGCAGGTTCGCTCTGCGCAGCGGCAGGTAGACGGTGCGGATCTTGTGCTCGTCGGGGTTGATGCTGAGCCGCGCGCTTGAGTTTTCGCCGTCGGTGCCGAATCCGGTTTGCAGCGCTCCGCCTTGGAACTCCTCGAGCGCGCCGTCAACGGCCAGCAGTCCGTCGCGAATCTCTTCGACGTCCAGGCGTCGACGGTTGAAGTGCGAGAGCAGCGCGTTAGTCGGGTCCTTCATCGAGGCGTCTTCGCCGGGCCGGCTGCTCATGCGGTAGGTGGAGCTCAGCATGATCCGCCGGTGCATGCGCTTGATCGACCAGCCGCCTTCCACGAAGTCCCGAGCGAGATAGTCGAGCAGGTCCGGGTGCGACGGTTGGGCGCCCATCTTGCCGAAGTTGCTCGGCGTCGAGACGATCCCTTGGCCGAAATGCCAATGCCAGATGCGGTTGACCATGACGCGCGAGGTGAGCTCGTGGTCGGGCTTCGTCATCCACTTGGCCAACTCCAGGCGGCCGCTGCCGGAGGTCTCGACCGGTTCTTGCTCCAAGCCTTCGAGGATCGCCGGAAACACCTTCGGAGCCGGGTCGCCTTTTGAGGCGTAGTCGCCGCGCACGAAGACGGCTTGCTCGACGTGCTCAGCGGGGGCTTTGTCGGCGACGGCGTCGGCCCGCGGGGGCTCTTCGACGTTCATCGCCTTGAGGTCCGCGAGTTCCTGCTTCAGTTTCGCGATCTCGTCGAGCGTTTCCGGCGCCACGACCGCCGCCAGCTCGTCTTCTTCGCGGAACGAGAACGGCCCGGATTTTTGGAAGAAGACTTCGTGGAGGAAGCGGTTCTCCCCGGGCTCGAAGCGCGGCTTGCGCGGAATGCCCATCGTGATCTCTTCCGCCGGGCGGTCGACCTCCTTGCGCCAGCGGTTGATTCGCTTGCGCCAGGCGGCGAAGGTCTCCACAAAGCTCTCTTCAAAGGCCTCGGCGACCTTGGCGCGCTCGCCTGGCCCCGCCTGGCGCCACGAGTCGAGATGCGAGCGGCGTTCGTCGGAAGGCTTGAGATATGCGACCCAGCGTTCGAGCATCGCCGCATCGAGGTCGGCGGGGGCGGCGGCGCCGTCTTCATAAACTGCGCGAGCGGCCAGCATGTACTCGGCGATCTGGTCCGTCAGCCCGGCGACGTGCTCTTCGAGTTCGATCTCCGCCAGGTTGTCGATGCCGAAGTCGCGCCGCCGCATCTCCTCTTGGTGCGCCTCGAAAGCCGCCCAGTCGTCGCTCGGAACCAGCGGGACGAACAGGAGCTTCGAGACGTGGGTCGACGGGTCTCGGAAGCTCCGCGTGTTCGCGAAGAAGTTGATCATCGAGTAGTAGTCGCGGGTCAAGATGGGATCGAACTTGTGGTCGTGGCAACGCGCGCAACTGATTGTTAGCCCGAGGAAGGTTTTCGAGACGACGTCGACCTGCTCGTCGTAGACGTCGTAGAGCATGCGCGTCTTGTCTTGCTGCGCGATCGCCTTCGGTCCCAAGGCCAGGAGACCGGTGGCGACGATGCCGCGCGTGTTGATCTCACCCGGATGCTCGGCCGGCATCAGGTCTCCGGCGATCTGCTCGCGCACGAAACGGTCATAGGGCAGGTCCTCGTTGAAGGCGTCGATGACGTAGTCGCGATAGCGCCAGGCGTAGGGGTAGCGATGATCTTCGTCGTTCCCGGTGGAGTCGGCGTAGCGGGCCAGATCGAGCCAGTGCCTGCCCCAGCGTTCGCCGTAGGCCTTCGAGGCGAGCAGCCGGTCGACGACGCGAGCGAAGGCTTCGGGCGAATCGTCTGCGAGAAAGGCCTCGATCTCCGCGGGAGTCGGCGGCAGCCCGGTCAGATCGAACGTCGCGCGGCGCAGCAGGGTCGTCTTGTCGGCGGGCGCCGCTGGTTCGAGTCCGGCCTCTTCGAGCTTCGCCAGGACGAAGCGGTCGATCGGCGAGCGGGCCCACGCTTCGTCGCGCACGGCGGGAGGCGCGGGGTCGCCGATGGGCTGGAAGGCCCAGAACTGCTTCTGCTCGGCCGTGAAATCGGTAAACGACTCTTCCGTCTTGACCGGCTCGATGTTCTCCATGCCCGGCCAGTGAGCGCCTCGCTCGATCCACTCCTCTAGAGATGCGATCTGCTCAGGCTCGAGCTTGCCCATCGGCGGCATCTTCAGCCGCTCCTCGTAGGAGACGACTTTCAACAGGCGACTCTCGCTCGGGTTGTCGGGGACGACGAGCGGTCCCGAGGCGCCGCCGGCGAGAAATCCCTCGGCGGATGAGAGATCGAGTTCGGCGGTCTTGATCTGCGCGCTGTGACAGGCTTGGCACTGCGTCGCGAAGATCGGCCGGACCTCCTTCTCGAAGAATTCGACGTCTTCGGCGGTTTGTGCGGAGAGCGCGGCGAGAGCGCCGGCGGATAACGTTACCAGAAGTAGTCGGACCATGTGAATTTTCAACGGGTTAGTATAGCGTCCAAGAAGGGGCGTTATGGAGGTTGAATTGAGCCAGGATAAGGGCCGTGTGATCGGGATCGGCGGAGTCTTTGTGAAGTCCAAGGACGAGAAGGGACTGAGCGCTTGGTACCGCGACCAACTTGGAGTACCGGAGTCGCCGGATCAGGGGATGTTCTTCCGGTGGCGCGCTTTCGACGACCCCGAGCGCGAGCATCGCACGGTCTGGGGCGTCTTTCCGGAGAGTTCCGATTACTTCGCGCCTAGCTCCGCGCCGTTCATGATCAATTACGTGGTTGATGATCTCGACGCGTTGCTCGCCAAGCTGCGGGCCGCGGGCGTCGAGGTCGATCCCAAGCAGGAAGACTATCCCTACGGTCGATTCGGGTGGGCGTTCGATCCGGACGGGAACAAGATTGAGTTGTGGGAGCCGCCGGCGTCCTAGTCCCGCGGCTCCCGTTTGCGCCCCAGCGTGGCGCGCCGGCTACTGTGCCGGAACGATGCCGAGTCGCCGGGCGATCGCTTCGACGTTGGCTTTGATCAGGGCTAGCTCCTCGTCCTGAGCGGCGTCGGACGCTTCCACTGCGTTCAGCTTGTTGAGGGTCATCATCAGCATCATCGAGTTCGCTCGACGCAGGTTGCCGCGGATGATTCCGCCCGGATTCGATGCGGTGTGCAGGTTGACGTAGTATCCGCCCGGGTTGGCGAGAATCGCTTCGACGGCCTCCAACTGCATGGGGTCGGAGATGACGCCGGTGGAGCGTAGGAACGAGCCGGAACCGGCGGGTACGTCGGCTGGGTCGCCGAAGCCCGCATTGATGACGACGCCGCCGTTCGAGCCCGCGGCCCCGCGGTGGATGTGCAGCGCTCGCACCGTTTCAGGTTGTCCGAAGGCCCACATGATTCGGAAATCGACGATTGCTCCTTCGAGCGCGCCGTCGGCGGTGCGGATTTGGTGGATCGCAATCACGGCGGTCCCGGAGGCGTCGGTGCTGACCGGCGGTACTTCAGCCGAAGGCGTCAACTCCGTGGTGAGCGTGGCCGTCGTCACCTGGGCGGCGACGAGACCGGGGAGGCATGCGCAAAGAGTCAAACTAAGGAGTAGGTTCTTCATGGATTGGTCACCTCGCTGTCGTGACCTATTCAACGCCAGTCACGATTCAGCGATGACTCCGGACGCCCTCCGTCCAGCTTTTTTGTTGCCTTTGTAAACCGAGAGGATGCGCTTGGGACTCGTCGTTTTCCGGCCGCGCTAAACTTGGCGCCTATGCGAGCCGTACGGATTCATCAACACGGGGGGCCGGAGGCGGTCGTCGTCGACGAGGCCCCCGAGCCGCAACCGCAGGCGAACGAGGTCGTCATCCGCGTTCACGCCTGCGCGCTCAACCATCTCGACCTGTGGGTGCGCGGCGGAATCCCGGGCCTCGAACTCGCACTGCCCCACACGCTCGGCAGCGACGCCGCCGGAGAGGTGGTCTCCGTCGGGCCGCTCTGTACGCGCGTCCGACCCGGCGACCGCGTGCTGGTCGCTCCCGGCAAGAACTCCTGGCAGAGCCCGGAGGCGATGTCCGGCGCCGACAACCTCAGCCCCGATTACGGGCTGTTCGGCTATCAGTTTCCGGGCGTCCACGCCGAGTTGATCGCTATCCCTGAGTCGAACGCGCTGCCGATTCCCGGCGGGCTGACCTTCACTGAGGCGGCTTCGGTTCCGCTCGTCTTCCAAACGGCTTGGCACATGCTGGTCGGCAACGCCAAGCTCAAGCAGGCGGAAGACGTGCTCGTGATCGGCGGCTCGAGCGGGGTCGGGATCGCCGCGATTCAGATCGCCAAACTCTACAACTGTCGGGTCATCGCGACGGCGGGCGGCGACGAGAAGCTTGCTCAGGCGAAGGCTCTCGGCGCGGACCACGTCATCGACCACTACGAGCAGAACATTCGCGACGAGGTGCGCGCCGTGGTCGGCAAGCAGGGCGTCGACGTGGTCTTCGAACATGTCGGGGCGGCGACCTGGAAGCACTCGGTCGGCGTGATGAAGACGCACGGCCGGCTGGTTACTTGCGGGGCCACGACCGGCGGCGACGTGCCGCTTAGTCTGCATCACCTGTTCCGTCGGCAGTTGCGCTTCGAGGGTTCGTTCATGGGCACGATGGGCGAGTTGTGGGACGTGTTGCGCTGTTTTGATCGCGGCCTGCTGAAGCCGGTGGTCGACCGCGTCTTTCCGCTCGCGGAGGCTGGGGCCGCGCACCAGTATCTTGAGGGCAAGCAGCAGTTCGGCAAGGTGGTGCTCGAAGTTTGAGCGTTCCGGCGACGCCCGTACCGCCGCCGCTGGATGAACGGGGACGGGAACTGGAGCGGAAGAAGGAGCGGCGCCGGATCTGGCTGCTCGTGGGCGGCGTGCTGACGCTGGTCTCCGTGTTCGTCGTTTTCCTGTTCCTGGGCATCAACCACATGATGGGCTCGGCGGAGCCTGTCCAGGCCGCGCTACGTGAGGTGAATCAGTGTTTGCCTTGTCGGAAAGCGATGGGGACGCCGATTGAGCGCGGCTGGTTCTTTCAAGGACAGGTCAACTGGTCGGGAACGGGCGGGAACGCCCGGCTCAAGATGCCGGTCAACGGTCCACGCGGCTACGGATCGCTCTTCGTCCATTCCTTGCGGAAGGACGGCGAATGGAGCTTTATTCACCTCATTTTGGAAGTTCCCGAGAAGGAGCTCAGCATCGTGCTTTGGCGTGACGGCGAGAACGTTACGCCGACCGGCGACCACCTCGCCCTCGCGCAGCCGCCAGTTTTCTCGGCTCTCTGATGTCGACCCCTTCGCTCCAGCCCTCCCTGGCTCTGCTCGCCGACCTGTATGAGCTCTCGATGGCGGCCGGGTACTTCCGGCACGGTTTGGCGGATCGTGAGGCGGTGTTCCATCTGACCTTTCGCCGTCATCCGTTCGGCGGCGACTTTACCGTGGCCGCCGGGCTGGCGCCGGCCGTCGAGTGGTTGCAGTCGCTCCGTTTTTTGCCGGAGGATCTCGCCTACCTCGAAGGGCTCGGCCGTTTCGATCGGGAGTTTCTCGATCATCTGGCTGACTTGTCGATCCGGCTCGACGTGGACGCCGTTCCCGAAGGCGAGCGCGTCTCGCCCAACACGCCGATCTTGCGCGTTCGCGGGCCGCTGCTCCAGGCGCAGATCATCGAGACCGGTCTGCTGAACCTGGTCAACTTTCAAACGTTGATTGCGACTAAGGCGGCCCGCGTCGTGGAGGCCGCGGGCGACGGCGCCGTACTTGAGTTCGGCCTACGCCGTGCGCAAGGGGTTGACGGCGGACTGGCCGCCAGTCGCGCCGCTTACTTGGGCGGATGCGCGGCGACTTCCAACGTCCTCGCCGGGAAGCTCTACGGCATCCCGGTCAGCGGAACGATGGCGCACAGTTGGGTGATGGCGTTCCCCGAAGAAGAGCGTGCGTTCGAGGCTTGGGCCGAGGTCGCGGAGCAGAACACGCTGTTCCTCGTGGATACGTACGACACGCTTGAAGGCGTGCGTACGGCCGTCCGCGTCGGTCGTCGGCTGCGCGAGGCGGGCCGCGAACTCTCAGGCGTCCGCCTGGACTCCGGCGACCTCGTCGCGCTGAGCCGCGAGACTCGTCAGCTGCTCGACGAAGCCGGATTCGCTGAAGCGAAAGTCGTCGCCTCGGGCGACCTCGACGAGTACGAGATCGCTCGCTTGCGCGCATCGGGCGCCCGCATCGACCTGTGGGGAGTGGGGACGCGCCTCGTCACGGCCTCGGACGATCCGTCGCTCAGCGGCGTCTACAAGCTCGGCGCCTTGCGCGACGAAGACGGTGAATGGAAGGCTCGCGAGAAGGTCTCCGACGATCCCGAGAAGAAGTCGCAAGGCGGAATCCTACAGGTTCGCCGGTATGAGGATGGCGACGGATTTCGCGATCAGGTCTATGACGAGCGGGACGGGGCGCCCGAGGGCGGGCGCGACTTGCTGGAGCCCGTACTGCGCCGCGGCGAACTGGTCGCCCCGCTGCCGACGCTCGAGCAAGCCCGGACGCGCGCTACCAGGCCCACCAAGAGCTGAGCCGACGCTCCAGGTCACGGCGCACGCCCGCATGCGCGGGCTCGTCGGCGAGGTTGCGGGACTCGCGGACTCCGCCCGCCATCCGGTACAACTCCGGACCGCGGGACTCGTTCAGGATCAGTTTCCACTCGTCGTTGCGCACCATCGCGGTGCGCTGCTCGGGCGTCATGTTGCGGTTGAGCGCCTGCGTGTGTCGCGGATCGGCTGATGCGTCGGTCGGCGCGATCGGCAGGTTGAGTTCGGCTTCCGTCAGTTCGCCGTAGGCGGCCGAGGTGTACGTGAGCCGCTTGGGATCCGCCCGCGCGCCTTCCATCCAAGGCCGCAGCGATCTGCCCGGAAGGTCGAGTCCGGTCGGCTTGCCCGCGAAGTCGGCGAACGTCGGAAACAGGTCGATGTGCTGTGCGGCGGCGCGCGTCCGCAGTCCCGCCGCAAGTCGCCCCGGCGCGCGCCAGATCATGGGCACGTGCAGCAGCGCGTCGTAGAGAAACATCCCCTTGCGAACGAGGCCGTGCGAGCCCATGAAGTCGCCGTGGTCGGAGGTGAAGACGACCACCGTGTCTTCGTCCATGCCGCGTCGCCGCAGCGCGTCCAGCACGAGGCCGACTTGCTTGTCGACGCCCCACTCGATCTGCGCGTAGTAGAAGCGCATCGTCTCGCGCAGCTCGGCGGGCGAGAAATGCTCCAGCCCGAACGCTCGCCGGAACTCGTCTAGGCGCGGACTCATCGCCGCCGCGTCTTGCGCGTCGGGCAGGTTGAATCGCCACGGGTCGTAGCGGCTCGTGAACGCCGACGGCGCCATGTAGGGCGGGTGCGGATCGAAGTAGCTGACGTGCAGGAAGAACGGATCGCGCGAGTTGTGCTGGTCGAGAAAGCGGACCGCCTCGCGCGTGTTGACGGCCGGGTAGCAGTCCTCCTCGGGCCAATAGACGTCGGCGTGCCAGTGGGCCGGAACCGTTCCGTTGTAGCGCCGGAACGGCTCGCGGCTGCGGATGCTTGCAAAGTCGAGCCGGTCGACGCCGTCCTTCTCAAAGGTGTGATTCTTGCCGACCCAGCCGGTGCGATAGCCGCTGCGCGCGAAGTACTCGAGCATCGAGTCGCCGTGGCCGAGCAACGGTCTCTGGCGGTTGGTCAACGAGCCGTGTTCGTGCGGGTATCGTCCGGAGAACGCCGACTTGCGCGAGGGGACGCAGACCGGGCTGTTGACCGAGCACCGCTCGAACAGCACGCCTTCGCGCGCCATGCGGTCGAGGTTCGGCGTGCGCACGTCGCGGTGCCCGACGCAGCCCATCGCGTCGCCGCGCATCTGGTCGCAGACAATGTAGACGATGTTGGGCGGACGATCGGCCGCTTGTCCCGCGAGCAAGGCGGGCGCGGCGGCTTGGGCGAGGAGGCTGCGGCGAGTCATAGTCACGGCGCGCCGATTGTAGCGGCTCGGATCCAACCGAGCCATGTGCGACAAGGCTTGCATCCTGGCCGCGTTCGTAGGAGGCTATCTGGACTGTGCGAAATATCACACTCCTACTCGCCCTCTTCTGCGCCTCGCTGGCCGGTCAAACCCAGGAAGTCACGGTCGTGTCCGTGGCGAGCTTCGCCGCGGATTTTCCGGTGGCCCCGGAGTCCATCGCGGCCGCCTTCGGTGCGTCGCTGACGGCGACGACCGAAGCCGCGACGGAGAATCCTTTGCCGACTACGCTCGCGTCGACGCAGGTGGTCTTGGTCGACTCGGCCGGCACGTCGCATGTATGCCAACTGTTCTTCGCTTCGCCCGGGCAGATCAACTTCCTGGTTCCCGCTGAGGCCGCCTTGGGCACGGCCACGATCAGCGTGGGGCCTCCCGGGGGATTGATGCAGACGGGTACGTTCGAGATCGCATCGACCGGTACCGGCATCTTTACCGTCACCGAGCTGGCGTGGCTCTCGGGCTTCATCCTGCGCGTCGATGCGGACGGGACGCAGACGTTGCTTCCGGTCGTCGAGGTTCGAGACGGGGAGATCGTGCCGATTCCGCTCCAGATGAGTCCGGGCGGGGACGAGAGCGCCTCGTTCTACCTGATCATCTACGGCACCGGGAATCTGGGGTCGGGCGACCTTGGGCAGGTGCGTACCTACATCGGCTTGAACCGGTTCGTGGGTTCGGAGCAGGAGGTGATTCCGACGCTGTTCAACGGCAGGCAGGGAGACTTCGTGGGTCTTGGACAGACGAACGCCGGCCCGATCCCTCGCGACATGGAGTGGTTCGGAGGCGGCGATCGGGCCATTGCGCTCGAGGTGGAGGGTGATTTCTCGAACCTGGCTTGGATCAACGTCGCGCCGAATCCGAACGCGCCGGTGATCTCCAACCTTTCGTTTCGGCTAGAGGACGGCGACGTCCCTCGGCTGTTCACCTCCTTTGACTTCGAGGACGCCGACGGCGATCTCGGTCCGATGATCGCCAGTTGGATTTGGGAGGACGAGAACGGTTTCTGTACGGTTTTCAGGACGTTGCCGCCGGGGCCTTTTACCGGTGATACGTCGGGACGAGTCGTCTTCAACTTCACCAAGATCAACGGGACTCGGCTGGGCAACATCGAGAGCGTCACCTTTTCCGTTGCGGACGCCGGTGGACACGTCAGCAACTTTGTGTTGTTGGAGCCGGAGGCCGGGACGCTCGGAAACTTTAACGAGCGCTGCGACAGCTATAGCGAGAAGTAGCTGCGCCGACTACTCGCTTACCGCCGCGGCCGACTTTTGCCGCGTACGGGTGAGCGGGGCCAAGTCGTAACCTTGCGCCTCCGCCCGCTCGATGATGGCTTGGATGGTCTCTTCGGGCAGGCGCGGATCGCGCGAGAGGATCCAGAAGAACTCGCGAGAGGGCTCTCCGACGGCGGCCCAGGAGTAGTCTTCGGCGAGGTCGATCACCCAGTAGTCGCCCCAGACCATCGGGAGGAACGAGAGCCAGGCGGGCGCGAAGCGCACCTTGAGCTTCGAAGGCGGTTCGACCATCTTCGCCGCGCCGACCACCGACATCGTGTCGCCGTCGGCGGTCGAGCATTCGTTGACGACCTCGATCCGGCCGTCACGTTGGAGACGGTAGGTCGCCGTCACCTCGCCCGCGCACTTGTCTTGGTACTTGTTCGGCAGTCGGGCCAGTTCGAACCAGCGGCCGGCGTAGCGGTCGAGGTCGAGCTCGGGGACGGTCTTCAAGTTCTGCAAATTCGCTTCAGCCGCGGTCAAGACCGCCGCCGCCAGGATCGTCAACAAGGCGATGCGCATGTCTTGATGATGAACGAAGGCGCGTGAGTGTTGCGCTTTTCCCGCGCCGTGTGCGCTTCCGTACCTCGTCTCGCCTGGACCGCCGCAGTTCCTCTGCTCGCGTCGGCGGGACTCGGCGTCGATTGAGATATGGGGCGTGTGATTTTGTTGGCGGCGTTGTTTGCGATGGACGGAACGAGCGGGGAATTGGTCTTTGCGGACGGCCGCATCGTCGTCGACGGACTCGAATGCGGGGCCGAGACGGCTCGGCTGTTCCGGCTCGAAGAGGGGCGTGAGATCGAGACCCGCGAGGCGCGCGTCGAGTACCGCCTCGACGACCGCGGCGGCGCGCTTCGGCTTGGGCCGCGCGTGCGGCTGCGGGTCGCGTCCGGCGGGGGCTTCGAGATCGAAGGAGGGTCCGTCGCGCTCGACCTCAGAGGCCCACGACGCTACTCGGCGGCTTGCCGCGGAAGCCTGCCTCAGTCCTTCAAGAAGGGCGTCCATCTGCTGGATTGCGGCGCGGCGCCGTCCGCGTCGTTCCATGAATGGAGCGATCAGCGCTCCAGCCTCGCGTCCGAGCGACGGCGCGGCGGCAACGGCTGGTCCTGGTTCGGCGTCGGGGGCGGCGCTCGCAGATCCGCGCGCGCCTCCTCTGCCCGACAACCGGCTCGTCAACCGGTTCGTCGGCCCGACGCCGGCGACGATCCGCCCGAGCCCGACGAGCCGAAGAAGCTCCTGCCGAAGGGCTGCCGCGCGGTCTCCCGTCGCGCTCTGCGTCGCGCCCGGAGGAGAGTCGGCGAGATGCGCGTCGTCGATCTGGCTTGCCGCTGTAGGAACGGCGGTGACTGTAGTGCGCCGTAGGCCGTGAGCCGTGAGCCGTGAGCGGTGAGCCGTGAGCCGTTGGCCGTGAGCTGTGAGCCGTGAGCCGTGGGCCGTGAGCTGTGAGCCGTGAGCTGTGAGCTGTGAGCTGTGAACCGTTGGCCGTGGGCCGTTAGCCGTGAACCGGATCAACCCCAGCGGATCAACGGACTCCGTTACTCGTACCGCAATGCTTCCACTGGCCCGATTCGCGCGGCCGACGTCGACGGGTAGATTGTGATGAGGTAGCTCATCACGAGCGCCGCCGCCGCTACGGCCAGGCCGTCGAACAGTCGTGGTGCGAACGGTACGTGATCGATCCCGTAGATTTCGGGGGCGAGCGGGAGCAGCTGGTATGTGTCGCAAACCCAGCAGACCGCATGCCCGAGCAACAGCCCGCCCGTCGTGCCGATCAGGCCGATGATCAGCCCCTGCCACATGAAGATACGCCGGATCTGATCGCGCCGCGCGCCGATCGATTTGAGGATGGCGATGTCCTTGTTCTTCTCCATCACCATCATCACCAGCGCCGTCAGGATGTTCAGCGCGGCGACGAGCATGATCAGGCCGATCGCGATCGTCGTCACGAGTTTCTCCATCTCCAGCGCGTTGAAGACTGCGCGGTTGCGCTCGATCCAACTCAGCGCCTCGTAGTCGGTTCCGGCCTTCTCGGTGATCTCGCGGGAGACGGCTTCGGCGTGGTCGGCGTCGTCCAGCCGAAATTCGACCGAGTTGACCACGTCGTCCAGGTTGAAGAGTTGTTGCACCGGCTTGAGGGCCGCATAGGCCCACGAATTGTCGAACTCAAAGAAGCCCGAGTTGAAGATGCCGACCACGCGGTAGCGCTTCTCGATCGGCAAGCGACCGTACGGCGTCATCTCGCCCTGCGGATTGAGCACGGTCACCTGGGTCTCCAAACGCGCCCCGATCCGATCCGCCAATTTCCGCCCGAGAATAATCCCCGGGATTCCCCCTTCGCCCCCGAGCAGGTCGTTGAGCGAGCCCTCTTCCAGATCCTTCAGCAGGCTGGCGACCTCGATCTCCCGCGCCGGGTCGACGCCCTTGATGTAGCAGCCGTGCTGGAGCACCGGCGTCGAGATCATGACTTCGCCGTAGAGCGCCGGCGACGCCGCCTCTACGTGCTCGATGCGCTTCAGGCTTTCGACGAACGGCCCGTAGTCCGAGATGCCGGTGCTGAAATCTTTCTCCAGCAGACTGACGTGCGCTTGCGCGCTCAAGAGGTGATCGCGCAGATCCTGTTGGATGCCGTTGTTGATCGCCATGGCGACGATCAACGCGCCGACGCCCGTCGTGACCCCGAGAATCGAGATCACCGTCGCCAGCGAGATGAAGCGCTCTTTGCGCTTGGCGCGCAGGTAGCGTTCCGCGACGAAGAGTTCGAACGACATGGTTCGTCGCTAGGAGTCTAGGCGGGCCAGCCGGTCCGCGACGCCGATCTCGCCTTCCGGCCGCAGCAACGGGAATAGGATCACGTCGCGGATGGTCGGCGAATCGGTCAGCACCATCGCCAACCGGTCGATGCCGATGCCTTCGCCCGCCGTCGGCGGCATGCCGTAGCAGAGCGCGCGCAGGTAGTCCTCGTCCATGCCGTGCGCCTCGCCGTCGCCGCCCTCGCGCATCGAGACCTGGGACTCGAAGCGCCGCCGTTGCTCTTGCGGATCGTTGAGCTCGGAGTAGGCGTTGGCGATCTCCATGCCGGCGACGTAGATCTCAAAGCGCTCGACCCAGTTCGGATCGTCGGGCATCTGCTTCGAGAGCGGCGAGGCTTCCACGGGGTACTCGTAGATCAGCGTCGGCTGGATCATGCGCGTCTCGCAGGTCTCCTCGAACAGGAACTGGAGGGCTTTGCCGAGCGGCGTATCGTCGTCGACCTTGATTTCAGACTCGGTGGTCTGATTATGTCGCTCGATCAACGCGCGCACCTTGCCCAGGTCCTGCAAGTCGTCCATCGTCGGGGCGGGATCGCCGTGCGGCCAGTGCTCGCAGATCGCCTCGCGCATCGTCATGCGGTTGAGCTTCGAGAAATCGATCTCCTGCTCGCGGAACGTCGCCAGATGCTTGCCGTCCAGCACCGCCTCGGCCGAGACGCGCAGCAAGTCGGCCGAAAACTCCATCAGGTCTTTGTAGTCCGAGTAGGCCTGATAGAACTCAAGCATCGTGAACTCGGGGTTGTGCCGCATCGAGAGGCCCTCGTTGCGGAAGTTGCGGTTGATCTCATAGACGCGGTCGAGCCCGCCGACGATCAGCCGCTTGAGGTACAGCTCCGGCGCGATGCGCAGGTACAGGTCGATATCGAGCGCGTTGTGGTGCGTGACGAACGGACGTGCGAGCGCGCCGCCGTAGGTCGGCTGCATCATCGGCGTCTCGACCTCGACGTAGTCGCGGCGCTCAAACTCCGCCCGCAGCGCCTGGGTCAACCGGTTGCGCTTGACGAAGGTTCCGCGCACGTCGTTGTTCATGAACAGGTCGACGTAGCGTTGGCGGTAGCGCGTCTCGACGTCCTGCAGGCCGTGATACTTCTCGGGCAGCGGTAGGACGGCCTTCGAGAGGAACTCGAGCCGCTTTGCGCGGACCGTCAGCTCACCGGCTCGGGTGCGCATCACGACGCCCTCGCAGCCGATCAGATCCCCGGCGTCGACCTTCTTGTAGAGATCGTAGTTCTCCTCGCCGACTTCGTCCTTGCGAACGTAGAGCTGGATCTGCGCGCCGTCCTTTTGGATGTGGCAGAAGCCGGCTTTGCCTTGCCGGCGCTTGGTCATCAGGCGTCCGCAGACGGTGACCTCCGGCGGATCGGCTTCTAGGGTTTCGGCGTCGGATTCCGAGTGCGCGGCATGCACCGCCGCCGGGGTATGGGTATAGGCGAATTTGCGCGGATAGGCCTCGAAGCCGAGTTCTTCGAGTTCGGCGATTTTTTGGTAACGCTGCTGAAAAAGCTGATCTTCTTGGGACATGCGAGGAACCGGTCGAACGGCTGTGGGAGCCATTCCGAGTCGAACGACCATTCTAGCGAGGAGGACGGGGTTAGGATTCGAGTTCCTGCACGTCCAACTGATCCTTCAAGCGACCGGTGGCTCGCTTGTTGCGGATCAAGCAGTCGCGTGAGATGAACCAAACCTTCAGTCCGTCCAAGTCTCCTTCCTCTCGCGTCGCCCAGATTTCGTCGGATGAGACGCCGGTAATCGAGGTGAGCACGTCGATGCGATGGGGCTCTCGTCCTAGTTGAATCGTCTGGCCCTCCTGAAGGAAATCGTCGGCGGTTACGCCGATGTCGCGGAAGCCGAACTGCTCGAATGCTTGGACGACAAGCCGGGCGTTGTCCGGGTCGATCCGAATGAGGAGGTCGACGTCGCCGGTCGTTCGCACATATCCATAGCGACCAACCGCAAAGGCCCCCACGATGACGAAATCAATGTTCAGAGAGAGGAATAATTCGACAAACTCTCTCAAGTCCTTCTGGAGGGTCATCGTAGAAGATCTTCGACTGTTCCATCAGTCGGCAAACGGCTCGGACGCGTTCATCCGGGCTCAGGCTACGAACGTACTCTCGATCCGCCGCCTCAGCCTCCTCAAAGCTGGAGAACTTTTGGACAATCTTCTCCATCTACGACTATTGTACCGGCGCGCCCGCCTCGCGCGGCTCCATCAACCAGACGTCGCCGCTCAACTCGCTCATCGGGAAGAACAGCTTCCCGCCGCCGAAACTCAACTGCCGATCGTTGAAGCTCATCAGGTCCAGCGAGTAGCGGAGGTTTGGAAACCGTTTGACCAATTGCGGTTCGCCGACAGGCTGCTTAGCGTCGTCCAGGGCCGTCATCCACAAGTCCCGCGAGCCCTCGCGCGACGACGTGTAGTAGAGTCGGCGCCCGTCGGGCGACCAGACCGGGCAATGCGCCTCGCTGTCGGCGACCACGGTTCGCCACGAGTCCGGCTGGATCGTCTCCGTCACGCCGAAGCGCGCCACGCGAATCCCTGAATCGTCTCCGCCCGCTCGAAACGCCAGCCACTGCCCGTCGGCCGAGACCGCCGCATGGTGGATCGGGTTCTCTTCCGAGCCCGCGATCAAAGACGTCCGACGCGTGCTCAGTTCCAAGACGTAGACGCCCGGATGCTGGTCATAGAGGATGTAGCGTCCGTCCGGCGTCCAGTAGCGCGGGGCGCCGCAGTCTTCGCACAGCGTCCGGCCCGATCCGCCGTCGAACGGCCGCCCGTACATGACGGCTTTATCGCCTTCGCGCACCATGTAGGCGATGGTCTTGCCGTCGGGGCTCAGCAGCGGCGCCCGCTGGACTTCCGGGTCGTTCGAGACGTTCTCTTCCTTGCCCGTCGTCAGGTCCTTGGTCCAGATATCGCGGCGGCCCCAACGGTTGGATACGTAGACCAGCAGCCGCCCGTCGTCGGTCACGTCGCCCGCGGTGTCGCTCGCTTCCGACGACGTCACCCGCTCCACTTCGCCCGCGGCCAATCCCGTATCGGCCGCAATCGGGAGGGCCCAAACGTCGCGGCGCTGCTCCGCGTCCGTGAAGGCGATCCGGCCGTCCCCGGCGAGCGTGGGGAGCGCCTCCAGGCCGGCCCCGACCGTGATTCGCGTGAGTCCGCTGATTGACGAGCCGTCCGCCGCGACGGTCAGGCGATAGAGTTCCGCGTCCTGTGCGGTGACCAGGATTGCATCTCCGAAGCGTCGCCAGCCGTCAGCCGGCAGATCGACGTCCGCTTCTTCAAAGACCGAGGCCGCGTTCGTGGGGCGAGGCTCGCCGCCGTCGATCGGCGCCGTCCACCAGTTTGCTTCCCCGTCCTTCGATCGCGCCCAGGCGAGTACGGACTTGCCGTCCGGCGCCCACAGCGGCGGACCGAGTAGGCGAAAGCCCTCGAAGAGCTGTTTCGGTTCGCCCATGCTGATCGCCGAGATGAAGATGCCGCCTTCCGCCCCGGCCTTCACGTAGGCGACCTTCTTGCCGTCCGGCGAGAAGTCAGGCGAGGCGGCGCCCTGCGCCACCAGATACGGCTCGCCGCCGATCGCCGGAATCGTATAGAGTCCGTCGCCGGAGCGCGCGAAGGCGATCTGCGTTCCGTCCGGCGAGAACACGGCCTCCCTCTCGTCGGCCGGATGGTCGGTGAGGCGAACGAGCCCGCCGCCGTCGACCTGCTGAATCCAGAGATCGAGATCGCCGTTCCCGGCGCGGTCGGAGCTGTAGGCGAGCAGGCGCCCGTCAGGGGAAAGCGCCGGGAAGGCGCTCAAGTCGCCGTCCCAAGTCACGCGCATCAGTTCGTACGATTCGCCCCCTTGAGTCTGGCCTATGGACGGCCCGTTGGAGGAGAGCAGCCACGTCGCCGCCGCTCCGAGGGCTGCAAACGCGATCGCGGCGGCGATCATCTGAGCCGCCGAGAATCCCGTTGCGGGAGCTGCCGCGGGCTGTTCGGCTGCGACGGCGGGCGCATCTTGAATCGTCGTCGTTGTCGTTGTAGTCGTGGAGGCGACCGCGCCCGACTTCCGACTGGAGCGGGTCCGGCCTTCGTTCAACTCCTTGGCCAGCGCGTTGAGGTCGACCAGCAAGTCCGTGCAGGTCTGATAGCGCTCGCCCGGTTCCTTCGCTAGGCACTTTGTGACGATGCGTTCCAGCTCCATCGGGACGCCGGTGCGCAAGGCCGTCAGCGGCTCTGGATCCTCGTTTTGGATGCCGTAGAACAGCGCCTGCTCGTAGTCGGCGGGGAAGGGAAGTTGCCCGACCGCCATCTCATAGAGCACGACGCCCAACGACCAGATATCGGTGCGCTGGTCGACCGGCGTACCCATCACCTGCTCGGGCGACATGTAGGCCGCCGTGCCCATCTGCCGTCCTTCGCGCGTCAGCCGCGTGGCGTTCGCAAGGCGCGCCAGGCCGAAGTCCATGATCGTCGCTTGCAGTCGCCCGCGGCTCTTCTCCGAGACGATTACGTTCTCGGGTTTGATGTCGCGGTGAACGATCCCTTTGGCGTGCGCGTCCTCCAGGCCCTCGGCGATCTGGCGTGTGATCTCGACCGCCTGTGCGAACAGCAGCGGCCCCTCGGCGATTCGGGTGTTGAGGCCCTTGCCGTCGAGGAAGGGCATCGCGATGTACCACGAGCCCTCGTGTTCGTCGATCTGATAGACGCCGCAGATGTTCGGATGGTCGAGCGCCGCCGCCGCCTGCGCCTCCTGCAAGAAACGCCTGCGGCTCTCTTCGTCTTGCACCGCGCCGCTCGAAAGGAACTTGAGCGCGACCGGCCGCTTCAGCTTCTGATCCTCGGCGCGATAGACGGTGCCCATCCCGCCCTGGCCGAGCGTCGCCTGGATTTCGTACTGTCCGACTGTCGTGCCGACCATGGGGATTCGCGTAGAGCCTCGTTCGTAGATTCGTCCGGACGGTGAAAAGGTTTCGCGCGACGTCGATTTAGGTGCCGACCTACGTAACGGTCCGGTGCAGGTGGCGGTGAACCAGCTTCACCGGAAAACCGGCCGTCTCGAGCCTTCGGGAGATCTCTTCGGAGATGAAGACCGAGCGGTGACGCCCGCCGGTGCAGCCGATGCCGATGGTCAGGTAGCTCTTGCCCTCCGCCGCGTAGTGCGGCAGCAGGTAGGTCAGCAGCTCCGACGTGCGCTCGATGAATTCGTCGGCCTGCGGAAACGAGCGGATGTATTCGATGACTTTGCGGTCGTGGCCGGTTAGCTGCGCGCCGCCGGGAAGGTAGTGCGGGTTGGGCAAGAAGCGCACGTCGAACAACAGGTCCGCGTCCGAAGGCGCGCCGTGCTTGAAACCGAAGCTTTCAACGGAGATCAGCAGGGCGGGGGCGTTATCTCCGGCGAACCGTTCCACGATGAAACGACGCAAATCGTGGATGTTGTACTTCGAGGTGTCGACGACCACGTCCGCGGTATTGCGGATCGGTTCCAAGAGTTTTCGCTCAGCCGTGATGCCTTCCGGTACGCCGGGCGCGTCGCGGACCGGGTGCGGGCGCCGCGTTTCTGAAAACCTGCGTTGCAGGGTCTCGTCGCTGGCTTCGAGGAAGAGCAACTTCGAGTCGGTCTCGCCTGAAAACTCGCGTCGAACCTCTGCAAAACGCTGCAAAGATTCGCCGCCTCGCACGTCGACTACGATCGCCGCACGCTGGATCTGGTCGGACGATCGGCACAGCTCGATGAACTTCGGGATCAGGTCGACGGGAAGGTTGTCGACGGGGTAATAGTCGAGGTCTTCAAAGACGCGCAGAACCGTGCCCTTGCCCGAGCCGCTGAGGCCGGTGATGATCACGAACTCGGGTCGCTTTTCGGCCTGGATCTCGGGTTCCGCCACGTGCAGGAATGGTACCGCGACCCCGCGGAGACGGTAAACAGCATCGCCAGGCCGTCGGGCGTCGGCGTGCTAGCATGTCGCCCAGAAAAGGCTCTTCCCATCGTCGTGATTCGGCTCTTTCCAGTCTGTCTGCTGCTCCTCTCGGCGTCCCTCCCGGCCGCGGCCGAGCGCCTCGAATTCAATCGCGATATCCGGCCGATCCTGTCGGATAAATGCTTCGTCTGCCACGGCCCTGACGACGCCAAGCGGGTCAGCGGCCTGCGGCTCGACGTGGAAGCTGACGCGAAGAAGGATCTCGGAGGCCGTTTCGGGCTGAAGCCTGGCGATCCCGGGCAGAGCGAGGTCTACAAGCGGCTCGTCCATGACAACGACGCGCTGCGCATGCCGCCGGCTTACGCCGTCAAGAAGACGACCCCCGAGGAGATCGAACTCGTCCGGCAGTGGATTGAGCAAGGCGCCGAGTACCAGTCGCACTGGGCTTTCGAGACGCCCCGGCGCCCAGAACCGCCCAAGGTCGCCGACGAAAAATGGGCGCGCAATCCGATCGACCGCTTCATCCTCGCGCGTCTGGAGTCCGAAGGCCTGACGCGTTCGCCCGAGGCCGATCGCGCCGAGCTGCTGCGCCGCGTCAGCTTTGACCTGACCGGGCTGCCGCCGTCGCTTGAAGAGCTCGACGCCTACCTCGCCGACGATTCGCCGCAAGCCTACGAGAACGCCGTCGATCGCCTGCTCGACTCTCCGCGCTACGGCGAGCGCATGGCCATCCGGTGGCTCGACGCCTCCCGCTACGCCGACACCAACGGCTACCAGACCGACGCCGCCCGCGACCAGTGGCGCTGGCGCGACTGGGTGATCGACGCCTTCAACCGCAACCTCCCCTTCGACCAATTCACCGTCGAGCAGCTCGCCGGGGACCTGCTTCCCGGGGCCACGCGCGACCAGATCATCGCCACCGGCTTCAACCGCAACCACCGCGGGAACTCGGAAGGCGGCATCGTGCTCGAGGAGTACTTGGCCGAGTACTCGGTCGATCGCGTCGACACGGCGTCGACGGTCTGGATGGGGCTGACTGTTGGTTGCGCACGCTGCCACGACCACAAGTACGACCCGCTCAAGCAGCGTGAGTACTACCAGCTCTTCGCCTACTTCAACAACATCCCCGAGCGCGGACGCATCTTTAAGGAAGGCAACACGCCGCCGTTGATCGCCGCACCCACGCCCGAACAACAGGCTGAGCTCAAGGCGCTGGATCACGCCGTTGCGGAAGCGAAGGCGGAGCTGTCGTTCGCGGAAGGCTCTTCCCGAGCCGAGCCGAAATCGGTCGCTATGACTTCGTCGAGCCGCGAAGACCGCGAGTGGTTCCCCGAGCGTCATCTGGTCGCGCGGCACGCGCTCAACGACGGCGAACTCGGACCCGTCACGACCGCAGCCGCTTTCGACGGCGAACGCGAGATCCCGCTCGAAGCCGAAGGCGCCGACTTCCGCTACCGCGACCGCTTTACGATCTCGGCGTGGATTCGTCCCGAGTCGCCCGACGGCGCGATCGTCGCCAAGACCAACCCCGACCTCAGCGACCAGGGCTACGGCTACCGCGGCTGGGGGATCTACCTGGTCGACGGCAAGCTGAAGTTTCTCGCGATGAATCGCTGGCTCGACGACGGCCTGCGCGTGGCGACCGAGGCGTCGGTCCCGATGGAGGAGTGGAGCCACGTGGCCGCCGTCTACGACGGTTCGCGTTTCGCCTCCGGCGTAAGGCTTTTCATCGACGGCGTCGAGCAAGAGACGGTCGTCGAGCTCGACCTGATGAACATCAATTTCCGGGTCGACGACCCGCTGCTGATCGGCAACGGCGGCGGGCTCAAGCACGGCTTCATCGGACGCATGGATGAGGTGCGCATCTACGACGACGACCTCGACGAGGAGACCGTCGCCGCGCTGTCGGTCAAGACGCCGTGGTTCGACCTCAAGCCGAAGACGGAGGCCGAGCATGCAAAGCGCCGCCTAGGCCGCTACGAGCGGTTCGGGTCCAAGCCGCTGCGCGAAGCGTGGCGCAAGGTCGCTGAACTCGAAGCCCGGCGCAAGGACTTCGTCGCCGACCTGCCGACCGTGATGGTGATGGAGGAGCGGCCGGAAGTCGGCGAGACGTTCTTGCTCCAGCGCGGCGCCTACGACGCGCCTGGCGATAAGGTTGAGCGCGGCGTTCCGTCGGTGCTCCCCCCCATGCCGGAGCACTTCCCCAAGAACCGCCTCGGCTTGGCGCAATGGCTAGTCTCGCCCGAGCACCCGCTGACGGCGCGGGTCGCCGTGAACCGCTATTGGCAGATGCTCTTTGGCCGCGGCATCGTCCCTACGGTCGAAGACTTCGGCTCGCAAGGCAAGCCGCCTTCGCACCCGGAACTGCTCGACTGGTTGGCGGTCGAGTTCGTCGAGTCGGGTTGGAACGTCAAGCGGTTGCTGCGCACGATGGCGCTCTCGGCGACGTACCGGCAGTCCTCGCGCGCGAGAGACGATCGGCTCACGGCCGACGCCGACCCCGACCCCGACAACGTGCTGCTTGCTCGCGGCCCGCGCTTGCGTCTGCCGGCGGAGATGGTGCGCGATCAGGCGCTGTTCGTCTCCGGGTTGCTGGTCGAGAAGCGCGGCGGTCCGTCGGTCAAGCCCTACCAACCCGAGGGGTTGTGGAAGGAGCTTTCCGGTCAGACTTACAAGCCGGATTCGGGCGAAGCGCTCTATCGCCGCAGCCTCTACACCTTCTGGAAGCGCAGCTCGCCGCCGCCGTTCATGATGAACTTTGACTCCGCCGGACGCGAGGCGTGCACGGTAACGGAATCGCGTACCAATACCCCGCTGCAGGCGCTCAACCTCATGAACGACGTCACCTACGTCGAAGCCGCGCGTAAGCTGGCCGAGCGGATGATGGCGCAGGCCAAGCAGCCTGGCGCGCGGATCGCCCTCGGCTTCCGCGCCTTGACCGCGCGCGAGCCCAAACCGGCGGAAGCTAAGATCCTGCGAGCGGCGTTCGATAGAGCGGCCGCCCGCTACGCCGCCGACCGTCCGGCGGCCGAGGCGCTGCTGGCACAAGGCGAGTCTCCGCGCGACGAGTCGCTCGACCCCGCGCGCCACGCGGCCTACACTTACGTTGCGAGTCTGCTGTTCAACCTCGATGAAACGATCACCAAGGAATAGCGAGCACCCGGCGGTCGAGACGCGGCGGCACTTCTTCGGCCGGACGGCGCGCGGATTGGGGACGGCGGCCCTGGCGCACCTGCTCGGACGCGACCTCGGCGCCAAGCAAGGTTTGGCGGGCGTTCCGCATTTCGCGGCCAAGGCGAAGCGCGTCATCTATCTGTTCCAGTCCGGCGCGCCGTCGCAGATGGAGCTGTTCGATTACAAACCGCATCTTGAAAAAGTGCGCGGTCAAGACCTGCCTCCGTCGGTTCGCCAAGGCCAGCGGCTGACGACGATGTCGGCGGATCAGACGGCGTTTCCGATGGTCGATTCGCTGTTCAAATTCCGGCAGCACGGGCAGTCCGGAGCGTGGGCTAGCGAGCTGGTGCCGCACCAAGCGAAGATCGTCGACAAGCTGTGCTTCATCAAGTCGATGCACACCGAGGCGATCAACCACGACCCGGCGATCACCTTCCTGCAGACCGGCCACCAGCTCGCCGGGCGGCCGAGTATCGGGTCGTGGCTCGCCTACGGGCTGGGCAGCGAGAACAAGAATCTGCCGGCATTCGTGGTGATGACCTCCTACGGCAAGGCCAAAGGCCAGCCGCTTTACAGCCGGCTGTGGGGCTCGGGCTTCCTGCCGACCCGTTACCAAGGCGTGAAGTTCCGCTCGGGTTCGGACCCGGTGCTGTTCTTATCGAACCCCGAAGGGCTTTCGCGGGATGACCGGCGCGCCTTCCTCGACGACCTCGCCGAACTGAACCAGATGCAGGCCGCCGACTTCGGCGACCCGGAGATCGCGACCCGGATCTCGCAGTATGAGATGGCTTACCGGATGCAGGCTTCGGTGCCCGAGTTGACGGATCTTTCGACCGAGCCCGAGTCGACGTTCGAACTCTACGGCGAAGATGCTCGCAAGCCCGGGACGTACGCGCGCAACTGCTTGGTGGCGCGGCGACTCGCCGAGCGCGGCGTGCGTTTTATCCAGCTGTTCCACCGCGGCTGGGACCAGCACACCAAGTTGCCCGAGGACATTCAGAAGCAGTGCGCCGATACCGACCAGGCGTCGGCGGCCTTGATCCAAGACCTCGACCAGCGCGGGATGCTCGACGATACCTTGGTCGTTTGGGGCGGGGAATTCGGCCGCACGGTGTACTGCCAAGGCCGCCTGACCGAAGACGATTACGGGCGCGACCATCACCCCCGTTGCTTCACCGTTTGGATGGCGGGCGGCGGCGTCAAGCCCGGCGTGACGCACGGCGAGACGGATGAGTTCAGCTACAACATCGTGCGCGATCCGGTCCACGTTCACGATCTACACGCGACGATCTTGAACCGGCTCGGCATCGATCACAAGCGGCTGACGTTCCGCTATCAGGGGCGCGATTTCCGATTGACCGACGTGCACGGTGACGTGGTCGACGAGGTGCTGGTCTGACGGCCGGCGCCGGACGCTGCGCTCGGAGGACAAGCGGTCGCCCGCTCAAAGAACGAATCGTCGAGCTCCGGAATATCGGAGTAGTCGATCTCGTCGTCGCTCAGGGCCTCAACCCGCGCTAGGTCGCTCTGGATAGGCTTCGCATTGTAGGGCATCTGGAAGGAGTTTCGCGCGCCGCGGGCTGCAACGGATCTCACCGAGCCCGCGCGGCACTCTCTCTAGGATAATCGGCGCTTTCCCGGCCAGTTTCCGGTTTTCCGCTCGAATATCGATATCCGTTATCATCACTACGCCTAAGCGATGAGATTGCTGCCGATCGCCCTGCTCCTTTCTGCCGCCGCGCTGCCCGGACAGGACGTCGTCTTTAACCGCGACGTTCGGCCGATCTTGTCGGACCGCTGCTTCCAGTGCCACGGGCCGGATTCGGCCAATCGATCGACGCCGCTCCGGCTCGATACGGCCGAAGGGGCGGCGGTCGATCTGATGAGCGGGGGACGCGCGGTCGTTCCGGGCGATCCGGCGGCGAGCAAGCTCCTGGAGCGAGTGACTTCGGACGACCCGGTTCGGCGCATGCCGCCGAGCTATGAAGGGCACGCCAAGCTCAGCGACGAGGAGATCGACGTGCTGCGGCGCTGGATTGCGCAGGGGGCCGAGTGGCAGGGGCATTGGGCGTTTATCCCGCCGGAGCGTCCCGAAGCGCCCGAAGTCGACCTGCCCGGCTGGGGCGCGAACCCGATCGACGCCTTCGTCCTACGACGTCTGCGTCGGGCCGGACTCGAACCGGCAGCCCCGGCATCGAAAGAGGCGCTGATCCGGCGCGTGTCGCTCGATTTGACCGGGCTTCCGCCGACGCCCGAGGAAGTCGACGCCTTCCTAGCCGACTCGTCAGCCGACGCCTACGGGAAGGTCGTCGATCGACTGCTGGCCTCGCCGCGCTACGGCGAGCACATGGCCGGCCCCTGGCTCGATGCCGCGCGCTACGCCGATACCAACGGCTACCAGAACGACGAAGAGCGCACCATGTGGCGCTGGCGCGACTGGGTGATCGACGCCTTCAACCGCAACCAGCCGTTCGACCAGTTCACGATCGAGCAACTAGCCGGCGACCTCCTGCCCGATCCGACGCTCGATCAACTGATCGCAACCGGCTTCAATCGCAATCACCGCGGCAACGGCGAACTCGGCTCCGATCCGACCGAGTTCATCGTCGAGTACGCCGTCGACCGTGTGGAGACGACTTCGACGGTTTGGCTCGGCCTCACGTTCGGGTGCGCGCGTTGCCACGACCACAAGTACGACCCGCTTTCGCAGAAGGAGTTCTATCAGCTCTACGCCTACTTCGACCAGGTGCCCGACCGCGGCCGCTACTTCAAGTACGGAAACACGCCGCCGTTCGTCCACGCGCCGACCGAGAAACAGCAGGCGCGGCTGGATTCGCTGGACGCGGAGATCGCCTCGGCCGAGGGGCGCTTGATCCATCGCGAGGACGCCGTCGCCCAAGGCCTGCGCGAGTGGGACGGCGCCGGGTCGGAGTGGGCGCTTACGGAGCGGCGGGTGTTTGACGCCTTCGACGAGCCCGAATCGTTCGACGGGGAGCGGCTGGAAGAGTTCGAGTCGGAGGTCAATTTCGACTTCTTCGACCCGTTTACGTTGGCGGTGCGCATTCGCCCCGAAACGCCGACCGGCGGGCTGATCTCGCGCTACAAGCCCGCGGCGAACGACCGCGGAAACAAAGGCTTCGGGCTCTTTCTCCAGGACGGCCGGGTTCAACTGCATCTGGAGTCAACCGACATCGACGATCGCATGATCGCGCGGACGGCCGAGCCCGTCCCGATGAACGAGTGGACACAGGTGACGGCGACCTACGACGGATCGCGGCTGACGGCCGGGATGGCGATCTACTTCGACGGGGAACCGGTCGAGTTGGAGACGGTGATCGACCACTCGAACAACAACACGATCATCAAGGACGTGCCGCTGCGGTTCGGGATCGGTCCGGCGACTGACGATCGTTACCGAGGCCAGGCGCGGGGGGCGCGGATCTTCGACCGCGCGCTCAGCCCCGACCAAGTCGCCGTGCTGGCGGTGGACAAGACGCCGGCAGAGATCGCCGCGCTGAAGAAACGCACTCGGGCGCAGAGCGACAAGTTCCGGTTAGCGTGGCTGGCCGAAGCCGCGCCCGGCGATCTGCGCGCGGCCTGGAAGCGCGTCCGCAGCGCGCGGCTGGAACGGGAGGAGCTGCTGCGCAAGGTTCCGACCGTGATGGTCATGGCCGAGCGCGAAGAGTTGCGCCCGACGCACCTGCTCAATCGCGGAGCCTTTGACGCGCCGACCGATCAGGTCTTTCCGGCGCTACCCGCGACGCTCCACCGCGGCGAGGCGCCGACGCGGCTCGACTTGGCGCAGTGGTTGGTCTCTGATACCAATCCGCTGACGGCGCGCGTGACGGTCAACCGCTTCTGGCAGATGCTCTTCGGCACGGGCATCGTCAAGACGACCGAAGACTTTGGCTCGCAGGGCGAGTGGCCCGTACACCCGGAGCTGCTCGACTGGTTGGCGGTCGAGTTCCGCGAGTCAGGCTGGGACGTGAAGGGGATTCTCAAGACGATCGTCACGTCGGCGGCCTATCGCCAGGACTCGGCCGCGACGCCCGAGAAGATCGAGAAGGATCCGGACAATCGGTTGCTCTCGCGCGGGCCGCGGTTGCGCTTGTCGGCGCGCGCGATCAGGGATCAGGCGCTGGCGGTATCCGGGCTGCTGCACGAGCAGATCGGCGGCCCGTCGGTGAAGCCCTATCAGCCGCCGGGACTGTGGACGGAGCTTTCGAACTGGAAAGCGTACGAGCACGGCGAGGGCCCGGAACTCTATCGGCGGAGTCTCTACACGTTCTGGAAGCGGACGATCGCGCCGCCCTCGATGTTGGCCTTTGACGCGGCCCCGCGCGAGAGCTGCGTCGTACGCGACGTTCGCACCAACACGCCGCTGCAAGCGCTCGACCTGATGAACGACGTCGCCTATCTGGAAGCGGCGCGCATGTTGGCCGAGCGAATGATGCGGGCGGCCGACGACCCGGCCGGAAGACTCGAGCACGGTTTTCGACTGGCGACCGCACGGCGGCCGGACGGGCGCGAGGCGGAGATTTTGCGGGCGAGCTTGCGGCGATTCTTGGACCGGTACCAGGGCGATCGGGAGGGGGCCGAAGCGTACCTCGAATCGGGCGAGCATCCGCGCGACGTATCGCTCGACGTTTCCGAGCACGCTGCTTATGCGGCGGTCGCGAGCCTGATTCTGAACTTAGACGAGGTGGTCTCGAAGCCATGAATTCCCTCGCACTCACTCGTCGGCATTTCTTCTCGCGCTCGGCTCGCGGCATCGGCGCGGCGGCGCTTGCGCACCTGTTGCGAGGCGAAGGCGGCGCCCGCGAGACGGCCCCACACTTCGCGCCGAAAGCCAAGCGGGTGATCTACCTGTTCCAGTCGGGCGGTCCGGCGCAGATCGATCTGTTGGACTACAAACCGCAACTCGAGAAGCTGCACCGGACCGAGCTGCCGGACTCGATCCGCGGCGGGCAGCGGCTGACCGGCATGACGGCGGCGCAGACGAGTTTTCCCGTCGCGCGTTCGCACTTTGAATTCGCGCAGCACGGCGAGTCGGGCGCTTGGGTCTCCGAGCTGCTGCCGCATACGGCCAAGATCGTCGACAAGATGGCGATCGTGCGCTCGCTGCACACCGAGGCGATCAACCACGACCCGGCGATCACTTTCTTGCAGACCGGACATCAGTTAGCCGGGCGCCCGAGCTTCGGGTCGTGGCTCTCCTACGGGTTGGGCAGCGAGAACCAGAACCTGCCCGGTTTCGTCGTGATGACGTCGTACGGCAAGCAGAAAGGGCAGCCGCTCTACAGCCGGCTGTGGGGATCGGGGTTCCTCCCGACGCGCTACTCAGGCGTGAAGTTCCGGTCAGGCAAGGACCCGGTGCTCTATCTCTCGAACCCGGACGGATTCGACCGGGACGACCGTCGCAGCTTCCTCGACGATCTCGGCGCGATGAACGAGATCGGTTATGAGAAGACGCTCGATCCCGAGATCCAGACGCGAATCGCGCAGTACGAGATGGCGTTCCGCATGCAGTCGTCAGTGCCGGATTTGACGGATCTGTCCGACGAGTCCGACGAGACGTTCGAGCTCTACGGCGAGCAATCGCGCGAAGCGGGCACGTACGCGCGGAACTGTTTGCTGGCGCGTCGCCTGGCCGAACGCGGCGTGCGCTTCATCCAGCTCTTCCATCGCGGTTGGGACCACCACAACGACCTGCCGAGGCGGTTGCGGGAGCAGACGCAGGACACGGATCAGGCTTCGGCCGCGCTGGTGCTCGACCTCGAACGGCGTGGTCTGCTCGACGACACGTTGGTGATCTGGGGCGGCGAATTCGGTCGTACGGTCTACTGCCAAGGCAAGATGACCGACGAGACGTACGGCCGCGATCATCATCCGCGCTGCTTCACGATTTGGATGGCGGGCGGCGGGATCAAGCCGGGCGTGGTGCACGGGGAGACGGATGATTTTTCGTACAACGTCGCGAAGGACCCGGTGAGTGCGCATGACTTACATGCGACTTTGTTGCATTGCTTGGGCGTGGATCATAAGAAGCTGACGTTCAAGTTCCAGGGGCGGCATTTCCGGCTGACGGACGTGCACGGCGAGTTGGTCAAGCCGATTTTGGCGTAGGGAGTTGGGATCGGCTACAGAAGATGTGGGCGGGTTGGGCGCCTGGAGTCGGCTGGGGACAGTCCGCATGCGCTGGGCGGCTGCCGTGGCGCCAGCGCCGTGATGGGACAGTCCCCGCGGGTTGCTTTCGTGGGTTGACGTTAGGAGTTCTTGGCCTTGCGCCAGCGGCGGGCGTCCGCGGTGAGACGCCATAGAGCTCTGGTGTGGCGGAGGGTGCGGGTGGCTAGGTGGCGGGCGTATCGCCAGGCTCGGCCCAGAGGGGACGGCCTTGCTCCGAACTGGCCTTCAATGGGACCGGGCAGCGTAGCTGGGAGCAGCTTTCGGCGGATGGCGCGGCGGCGTTTGGATCTCGAGTCGAGCAGTTCCAGGTGGAGCCAGATCTCGCTCTTGACCGGATGAAACTGCGCCTCAAGCGGCGCCCAGCGGTACTCCTCAAACCAGGTTTGGATCCGCGGCGGCAGGGCCGAAAGCTCGCCGATCAGCGGGGGCGGGAGACGCGGTTGGAACCAGGCCGCCGCCAGCGCCAGCGCGAAGTTTTGAGCTTGGCGTAGCTCGGCCGATTGTAGTTTGGCGCGGCGTCCCCAGAAGCGCTCCTCGTGCTCGGCGTGGACGAACCAGGCCAACTCGTAGACGTGCAGCAGCTTGACGCTTCCGCGCAGAAGGTGCCGCAGCAGGTGGAGAGCGGCGTAGGCGAGACGATCAACGGGGTCGAGATAACCGTCGCGTCGGCGCTCCCAAAACGTCTCGACGCCCGGGGCGGGGAAGCCCTCGGTCTCCGCATCCCAGAGGCGGTGGTGGAGTTCTACGACGGGCGGAATCTCCGGGTCGAAGTAGTCGCCCCTCCACTCCCAACCGGTCTTGCGAACCAGCGGCGGAAGATGGTCGACCGGAGCGCCGGACTGCGGAGTGACCGACTCGAAACCGAGCGCCTGGACCGCCCGGGAAGCCTGCTCGATCTTCTTCGGCGGAACGAGCAGGTCAAGGTCGTATTGGGGGCGGAGTTCGGGGCGCGGAAGATACTCGGCGCCGTGCGAGAAGCCCTTGAGCAAGGCGTGGTCGACGGAGTCGTGCGCGAGCGTCGACCGGATCGATTCGTATTCCGCGCGCAGGTTCCCGAGCCGTTGACGGTTCTTCTCCCGGTCGGCGGCGATGCGCGCTCGGACGTCGTCGGGGAGTTCGCTCTCGCAAGCTGCTCCGAAGACGAGCGTCATCTGGTTGCGGTCGAGGAAGTCGAGCGCGGTCTCCCAGTCCCGGGCGCCGAGTTCGTGCAGACCGTCGCGGTCAGGCTCGGTGAGGTCGAGCGCGCGCACGACGGCCTCGACCGGCGGAGGAACGTTCACAGGCTCTCCACTTGCGGGCGGCGCAGCTTGACGAAGCGTTGCGCCCAGCGCAGTTCGACCGGCGCGCGGTAGAACTCGACCGCGTAGCGCCAGGCCGCCAGCGAGCGCAGCATCGCGCGCCCCCAACCCGGCATACGGAAGTCCTGAACGGTCGGCCAGCGTGAACTGACGACCGTCTCAAAATCGTCGATGCGCGTCTTGAGGTCGCCCGAGAGCCAAGGGACGTTGGGCTCGCGGCGAGTGGTGAAGTTCATCCAGCGTTCGGTCGCCCATTCGTCCGGCGTGGCCGGGAAATCCATCTCGACGTCGCCGTACATGGTCTCGCGTTGCGGCGTCGGGATGTAGTGCTGGAGGATGATCTCGGCGTCGGGATTGAGCCGCTTGATCTGGCGAATGAAGGCCAGATTCTCTTCGATGTCCTGCCGAGGATTCTGCGGGTTGCCGACGACGAACGAGAACTCCGGCGTAATGCCGTACTCGCGGATGCGCGCCGCGAGCTCCAGCGTCTGCTCGGCCTTGAGCTTCTTGTTCATCTGCTCAAGGACCCAGTCCGATCCCGACTCGGCGCCGAAGAAGATCATGCGAGCGCCTGCCTGTTGAATCTTGCGCAACGTCTGGTCGGAGTAGCGCAGGACGGCGTCGATGCGCGCCTCGGTCCACCAGGCCAACCGGAGCGGCGCGAAGCGTTCCATCTGCTCGACGGCGTGGTCCTCGCCGACGAAAAAATTGTTGTCGTAGAACTGGACCGAATCGACGCCGTAGTCGCGCTGCAGGCCGCGTAGAACGGCTTCGGTACGGGCCGGGGATTCCATCTTTTCGCGGCTGCCGTAGGCGGAGATGACGCCGCAGAAGCTGCACGAATACGGGCAGCCGACCGACGCCTCGTGCACGGCGGTGCGGCGGCCGAGGAAGGTCGGCTGGACGTAGCGCTCGCCCTGGATGCGCCGGTAGGGCAACGACGGAAACGCGTCGGGGCCCTCCATCGGACGCTCGGCGTTGTGGACGTGGGCGCCGTCTGGGGCAGTCCAGGATAGCCCCGCGACGGTCGCCAGGTCGCCGCCTCCGCGCAGGGCTTCAAGCAGCTCGACGAAGGTCCGTTGGCCTTGGCCGCGGACGGCGTAGTCGACGTAAGGCGCGTTGAGCGCGGCGTCGGCGTAGAGCGAAGGGAAATAGCCGCCCCACACGATTGGCGTTTCAGGGTACTTCTCGCGATAGGCGCGGCACAGCGGGACGGCGGCGGCCATCTGCGGACCGGGCATCACCGAGACGCCGAGCACCTCCAGCGGACCCAGGGCTTCGAGCGCGGCCAGCGGATCGGCTTCGAGGTTGCCGTCGACGATGGCGTAGTCTTCCCAGCCTTCGAGCACCGCACCAATCGAGAGCGGCGCCAGCGGGAAACGCCGATTCTTCGGCGCGGTCGAGCGCGGATGGAGCAGAGCGATCACTGCCAGCGCGCCTCCAGAATCCAGAAGCGGGAAGGGCGGCGGGCGCCTCGCAGACGGGCCTTCCACGGGCGCAGATGCCACTGTAGGCCGTACCAGGGTTTCACGATCCGCCACGTGAGATTGAGATCACGAGCCAGGTCTTCGAGCATGCGCTCGTCGAGAAATTCGATGCTTTGGACGGAGTCCGAGCGCGTTCCGTGGCGTTGCTCGAACTGGGCGTGGCGCTCGGCGATCATCGCTTCGCCGTCTTGCGCGCGGGCGTAGACCGGAGTGTCGAGGATAACGGCGCGGCCTTGCCAGGTGAGCACGCGACGGACTTCTTGCAGCGTGCGACGGTAGTCGGTCGAGTAGTGGAACGAGGCGTTGAACACGACGAGATCGAACTGCGCGTCGGCGAAGGGCAAGCGGTCGAACTCGGCCTGGTAGACGGGGAAAGGCGTCCCGGCCTGATAGTGGCGAGCGGCGCCCAGGCCGTCGAGCGGATCGTCGAGCAGATCGACGGCAACGGCGCGGCAGCCGTGATCGATCAAGCGGCGGCTAAGCCATCCGACTCCGGCGCCAAGATCCAGGACGCGAGCGCCAGGCGTCTCCCGCAGGAACGGCTCCAACACGCGGCGCTCGAAGGCGCGGAAGGTCTTGGCGCGCATCTCCCACTGCCAGGAGAGCCGCCCGGTACGGTCCTCAAACGGGAGCGCGAGGTAGTAGTCGGCGGAGTCGGATCCGCGACCTTCTTCGCGGCGGATCTTTAGGTAGTCGTCGAAGAAGCGTTGGTAGCGGCGACGAGCTTCCGGGGTGAGCGCGCGGAGGACGCCGTCTTGCTCGCCGAGTTCGAAGCCGCAGTCGCAAGGCAAGGCTTTGCGACAGGCCGGGCATTGCAGCTTGAGCTCCAACCCGCTGATTGTAGGCGAGGGCCGGCTCCCTAGTTTTGCTCTCTGGCCAAACTCAGCCTGCCGACGACCCTCGTTCTTCCTACGCTGCTCGTTTCCGGCCGGTCCCGGAGGAAGCGTCCGCGGCAATCTGCACTGCCGTTCTTGAGGCGGAGAGCCTTCAGGGCATCGGTGTCGCCGGGGCCGGCTCAAGGGCGTCGTCTCTGAGGCGCCACAGATTCCAGGTGATGTTGCGGTGCGGGGAAGGAGGATAACTCCGTCGTGGCGGGCCCATTCGCGAAGTTACGAGTTCGTCGAGGGCTGATCCGTCCGCGGTGAGGACCAAGTCGGCGCGTGGCAGAACGGCGTCCAGCCACATGTGGGTCTCTTCGTCCGTTAGGTTCGGCATCGGGCAGTAGACCCTGCGGCTGAGGTCCGGTCCTAGGAGTGCGAAGTTCAAACCGCGCGGCCCAAGGTTGATGAGGCGCGCTTCGGCGGGAAGGGTCGCGATCGCCGGCGGGAGTCCGTAGAATCCCGCATGGCTGGGCGGCGCGCCGAACTGCACGGCGGCGATCGCCCCCAAGCCGATTCGGAGAAAGCAGATTCCGAGCGTTGCGGAGACCGCTCCCCCGAACAGCCATGGAAAAGCTCGCGAATCGCGGGAGGCGAATCGCTCCACCAAGGGTGCGGAAAGGATGCTCATCAGGCCCAGAACCGGCAGCGCGAAACGAGGGACACGATGCATGGCTAGGGCCCAGACCGCCAGGTAGGCCACGACCGCCGCAGAGAGTATCGTCAACCGCCAGTCGACGGCTCCACGTCGGCGGATTCGAGCGGACAACGATCTCCCGGACCGTACCATCGAAAAGAGCCACCCCGTGATTCCGAGGGCGGCGAAGGCTCCGCCCAGCCCGAAGTCGACGGCGTAGGGGACCTGGACGACGTTGAGCCGCCTATGCTCTCGCCATGGGTGAATCCACCACTCCCACGGCGACCGGACGAACTTGTCTTCGTAGTCCACAGGCGTGATCTTCGAGGGGGAGAAACCGGGAAGATCGAGGCCTAGAGCGGCGGGCGGGCGCAACGGATAGAGAGGGTTGCCGGTCTCGATCGTCGCCCTCGCGAACCAGAAAGCGCATGGCGCCGCGAGCGCCAAGAGGATGAGGACGGCGGGTCGCGAAGCCGCCCTGATTGAGCCGCCGCGGGCCTGCAACTCGGCGGTGAGCAGGGCCGCTACGAGCGGCGCGGCGTAGATGAGCGCCGTGGTCTTTGAACCGGCTGCGATCCCGACCGCAAGGGCAGCGGTTAGGACGTCGCTGCGTCTGTCGCTCCAATCCGTCTCGGTTCCGGCCGTCCTCAGAATCAACGCCAAGCCGGCAAGGAGGAACGCTGCACAGAACAGGTCGATGTAGTTCGCCAAGGTCTGGAAGAGGACTATCGGAATCGTGAGAAACACGAGGGCCGCCGCCAGACCCGCGTCTCGGGAGCCTGAGATCCGCTCGCTCGCGCAGAAGCAGGCCAGCGCCGCCAGAGCGGCCGCCGCGACGTTCGGCAAGATGGTCAGCGAAAGGGGGCGCAGGGCCAGCCAGGGCACGACGACCGCGTTGCCGTTCGCGGGCAGCGAGAAGCGCCAGTCCGGGGGCGAAGGGAGGCGTAGCGAGCCGTCCTGAAGCCAGGCGACGATGCCCGGAAGGTGGTACGAGTTGCCGTCTACCGACGCGGGAAAGGTTACGAGACGCCCTACGACTCCGGCTACGTAGACGACGGCAACCGCAGCGACAGCGAAACGGAGGTAGGAGGGAAGCGGCGACTGGGTCGGGTGAGCCGGAGCATCCAGCCCTTTGCCGACAGGGCGAGCGCACAGCACGACGATGCCGATCAAGAGGGCTGCGACGACGGCTACGGCTGGAAGGCTGAACTTATCGATCAGGCCGGCTAGTTCCAGACTGGCCGCGACCTGAATCGAGGCCAAGAGGGCCGCGTGATACCAGACCAACCGCTTGAGCCAGAGGTAGGACGGACGACCGTCCTGAGCAAGCGGCACGCGCCATGCAAGGACGCCGGGAAGCACTAGACAGGCGACGGCCCACATGGCAGACCAACTCATTGCGGGCAATATCTAGATTCCAAACCTGCTCTCGAGTACGTGCGCCAACCTGCCGAAAAACATCTCAACGCCGTAGCTGGAAAAGAGCCATGCGAGTCCTGAGAGCCCGGCCAGCAGGAGCCACGGGTCAAGGGGCGAACGCTTGGCCTCGGGGCGACCGTTCATCCCAGTGATTGTAGGTCGTCTAGCATTCGGCCGCCAACTTTACCTGCACGTAGCGACGCGGCGAGTTCGTCATACACTACACAGCGGAGCGTCCGTCTATGCCTGGATACGATCCGAAGCTTGAAGACATCGTTCGTCAGCTCAACCAGACGGCGCGGACGTCGGGGGAGCCGGAGGCGGCTGAGGCCCCCGCGCATCCGCTGCCCGCGCGCGCATTTGAGACGCCGCAGGGGGACTTGACGGCACTCGACGAGCTGCTGCGGGCGGCGGTCGGGCGCGCGGCGTCGGATCTGATTCTGGTCGACGGGGCGCCGCCTTCCTTCCGGATTCAGGGGCGGCTGATTCGCGGACGGGACGCGCTTACCGACGCGGATATTCGGAACCTTTTCGCGCCGCTGATTACCGCTCGCTACCGGGAGGAGTTGGAGCGCGAGATGTCGCTCGACTTCAGCTTCATCCGCGAAGGGATCGGGCGGTTCCGGACCAATCTGCACTTCCAACGCGGGACGTTGGGGGCGGCGGTACGCGTGTTGCCGGACCTCGTGCCGACGATCGAATCGCTGCGGCTCCCGCGCTTCTTGGAGAAACTGGCCGACCGCCGCAAAGGGCTGATCCTGGTGACCGGCGCCGCGGGTTCGGGGAAGACGTCGACGCTGGCGGCGCTGATTGGGCTGATCAACGAACGGCATCCGCACCACATCGTGACGATTGAGGATCCGATCGAGTATCGGCACGAGGATCGCCAGGCGGTGATCGAGCAGATCGAGGTCGGCCGGGATGCGCCGACGTTCGCCTCCGCGCTGCGAAGCATCTTGCGGCAGAGCCCTGACGTGATCTTGCTTGGCGAGATCCGCGACGCCGAGACGATGGGAGCGGCGATTACGGCCGCCGAGACCGGGCACTTGGTGCTGGCAACCTTACATACCAATGACGCTGTCCGCGCGGTGGGACGGATCGTCGACGGGTTTCCGGCCGACCAACAGAACCAGATTCGGCAGCAGCTCTCACTCGGGCTGGCGGCGGTGATCGCGCAGCAACTGGTGCCGTCGGCGGACGGTCAGGACCGACACGTGGCGGTCGAGGTTCTCATGGCGAACAACGCGGTCAGCAATCTGATCCGCAAGGGCGAGGATCACCTGCTGCGCTCGCAGCTCTCGCTCGGCAAGTCCGAGGGCATGGTGATGATGGAAGAGTCGCTGGCCGAGCTGGCTCGGCGCGGGTTGATCGCGGAAGAGACGGCGATCGCGCACTGCCTGCGGCCGGACGAGCTGAGACGTTACATCCGCATCTAGCTCACGCGCCCGGAATTCTGGTAGCCTTGTATTCGCTTTTTGTTCGCTCGTTTGGCGCTGGAATAGGAGACCTGGAAATGATGACGATCGCTGAATCGATGTTGCCTGAGTTTGATCATGAATACGCGATGACCCGGAAGACGCTGGAGCGCGCTCCAGAAGACAAATTCGACTACAAGCCTCACGAGAAGTCGATGTCGATGGCCATGCTGCTCGGGCACCTGGCCGAGCTGCCTAGTTGGGGCGTGCTGATCACCGAGCAGGACAACTTTGACGTGGCGCCCACGGACGGGCCCAAGTGGGAACCGTTCGCGCCGAAGAACAAGGAAGAGGTTCTAGCGAAGTTCGACGAGTCGACCGAAGCTGCGCGGAAGGCCCTGGCTTCGTGTTCGGATGAGGCGATGATGCAACCATGGTCGCTGCTTTCGGGCGGCAAGACCGAATTCACGATGCCGCGCGTGGCCGTGCTGCGCAGCATGATCTTCAACCACAACGTCCATCACCGCGCGCAGTTGGGCGTCTACTTGCGGCTGAACGATGTCGCGGTTCCGGCCACTTACGGACCGTCGGCGGACGAAGGCTCGATGTAGCCGCTACCCTCGTAAGCTGTGGGCCGTCGCGAAGTCACCGTTCTGCTCTTCGCGACGGTCGTTTTTATTTCCGGGATTGTCAGTCCGCCTTCCCTGCTCGACGACGTGGACGGCGCCTACGCGCAGATCGCGCGACGGATGCTCGAGACGGGCGACTTCGTCACCGCGCGGTTGAACGGCGTTCGCTATCTCGACAAGCCGCCCGGCCAGGTCTGGGCGATGGCGGCCTCGTTCGCGCTCTTTGGGGTGCACGATTGGGCGGCACGGCTGCCGATGGCGTTGGCCTGCATTCTGCTGGCTTGGACGACGTTTCGGTTGGGGCGGTGGGCGTTCGGCGAGGTTTCGGGCTATTGGTCGGGTCTGGTCATGGCGACCTCGCTCGGGATGTGGCTGTTCTCGCGCGTGCGGATTCCCGATCCGTTCTTGGCGCTCTCGATCGTCGTTTCGCTCGGGTGCGTGTTGCACCTGTTGGAAGAGCCGCCTCGACGAAGATACGCGTTGCTGTTGGGGGCTTCGCTAGGGGCGGGGGTGCTGTTCAAGGGGCTGCCGGCGGTGGTCTTTCCAGGGGCGGCGGTCGTCTTGTATTTGCTGTGGGGCGGTGAGCTCTTGCGTGGGGAGACTTGGCGGCGGCTGTTTCCCGTGACGACTCTTGGCGCGTTGGCGGCGGTTGCGGGGCCGTGGCATGTTGCGGCGGTCGTCGCGAATCCGCCGTTTTGGGATTTCTCGTTCGAGAGCCGGTTGGGCGTCTACCGCGGGTTTTTCTGGCGGTACTTCATCAACGAGCATGTGCTGCGGTATCTCGGGTTGCGCTACCCGAAAGACTACGCGACGACGCCCAAGACGCTCTATTGGTTGGGGCACGCGATCTGGCTTTTCCCTTGGAGCTTCTTCTTGCCGGCGGCGGTGCGGCTGGGGTTCTCGGCGGACGATCGAGCCGGGCGGGTGCGGCGGTTGTGCGTCTGCTGGCTGGGGTTCGTGCTGGTGTTCTTCGCGTTTTCGACGTCGCAGGAGTACTACACGATGAGCGCGTACCCGGCGTTCGCGTTGCTGATTGGGGATGCCGTGGCACGCGGCGGGGCTTGGGTGCGCGGCGGGAGGCTGGCGTTGGCGCCGGTCTGTGCGGCGGCTTCCGTTGCTTGTCTTGCGTTGCTATGGGCTTCTTGGGGAGTGGAACCGGTCGGGGACATCACGCAGTCGCTCACGCGCAACCCGGGCGCTTACACGTTGTCGTTGGGGCACGTCGGCGATCTTACGATGGAGTCGTTTGCTTGGCTGCGAGGACCGCTGGTTTTGGCGGCGGCGGCGTTTGCGATTGGAGCGGTCGCCGCGCTGCGTTCACGAGCAGTCGGGTTGGCGCTGATGGCGGTGGTCTTCTTCCAGGCGGCGCGTTGGGCGATGGTGAGTTTTGATCCGTACCTTTCGTCGCGGCCGTTGGCGGAGGCGTACAACGCCTCGCCGCCGGGGCGACTTGTGCTGGACGATCAGTACTACACGTTCTCGTCGTTGGTCTTCTATACGAATGCGGAGCCGGTGCTGCTGCTCGATGGGCGGGTGAACAACATCGAATACGGCTCGAACGCTCCCGATGCGCCGGACGTCTTCCTCGATGACGCGGGGTTCGCTCGGTTGTGGTCCGGGACGGAACGAATCTATTTCGCGACCGAGGGGGAAGGGCCTGAGGGAGCGGTGTTGGTCGCTGAGGCCGGCGGGAAGCGGTTGTGGGTGAATCGGCGGTGAACGGGGCGCGGTGGTCGGGTCGGGCTGCGAAAGATGTGGGCGGGTTGGACAGTTGTAGTCGACTGGGGACAGTCCGCACGCGCTGGGTGGTTGCCGTGGCGCTGAAGCCTTGATGGGACAGTCCCCGCGGTTGGCTTCCGGAGGGAGAGTCCTATTGACGCGAGGGTTCTTGGGCTTTGACTTCCTTGAGCCAAGCTTCTAGGCGTTGGCGCAGACGCGCCGCTTGTTCCGGCGCGCGGGAGGAGAGGTCTTGGCTCTCGCTGGGATCACCTGTGAGGTTGTAGAGTTCGACGCGGTCGTCTTCGTAGTAGCGCAGGAGTTTCCACTCGCCGGCGCGGACGGCTGAGACGGGCGTGGTCGTCGAATAGTAGTGCGGGTAGTGGAAGAAGAGTTCGCCTCGGTCGAGGGGGGAGGCCGGGTCCCGCAGCAGCGGCGCGAGGTCGAGGCCGTCTTCCGGGGCGTCGGCTTCTAGGCCTGCGAGATTGGCGAGCGTTGCGAAGTAGTCGGTCGAGAGGACCGGCCAATCAGAGACGCCGCCCGCGGTCGTGACTCCCGGGGCGCGAATGATGAGCGGCACGCGGACGCCGCCTTCGTACGCGGAGCCTTTGCCCGAGCGGAGCGGGGCGTTGTCGGTGACTGGGGTCCCCTGCCATTCGTTGATGAAGCCGCCGTTGTCGGAGGTGAAGACGACGATCGTCTTCTCCGCCAGGCCCAGTTCGTCGAGGCGGGCGAGTACGCGGCCGACGTTCTCGTCGAGGCTTTCGACCATGGCGGCGTACTCGGCGTTGCGGTGCTTCATGCCCTGGCGGATCTTTTTCTGGTAGCGCGCGACGACGTCGGGTTTGCCTTCGATCGGCGTGTGGACGGTGTGATACCAGAGGTTCAGGAAGAACGGCTCGTCCTGGTGGCGATCGATGATCTTCAGGGCTTCGTCAGAGAGGCGATCAGTGAGGTACTCGCCGGGTTGTCCTCCTTCGAGGTGCGGGACGTAGCGCGGTTCGCGGAAGTAGCGGTCGCCCGAGTAGGGGTAGAAAAAGGTCTGCGGAGCGCCCCAGAGCGAGCCGCCGATGTTGTAATCGAAGCCGTGCGTTTGCGGGTAGAAGCCGGCCGTGCCTAGGTGCCACTTGCCGACGTGGGCGGTGACGTAGCCGGCTTGCTTGAAGACCTCGGCCAGCGTCGTCTCCTCGTGCGGGACGTGGTCCATGGTGCGCGGCGTCATGAGCTCCCGGTCCTTGGGCGGATTGTTGGCCGCTTCGCGCCAGATGGTCATGTGCAGGCGAGCCGGGTGTTTTCCTGTGAGGATGGAGGCGCGAGTGGGCGAGCAAACCGGCGATGCGGTATAGGCCTGCGTGAAGCGGACGCCGGACTGAGCGAGGGCGTCCAAGTTCGGCGTCTCATGCAAGTCCGAACCGTATGAACTCAAGTCCGACCAGCCGAGGTCGTCGGCGAGGATGAAGACAACGTTGGGGCGGTCTTGCGCGGGGAGCGGGAGTGCAAGGAACAGGCTGAGGATGAGTAGGCGCACGGTCTTTAGGTTCTAGGTTCTAGGTGATAGGTTCTAGGTATTCGCCTGCTTACGCAGCCGACGGGATAGGGCTCCGAGCATCTTACCGATCTCGTCGCATTCCTGAAGGACCTGCGCGGTATCGCTCTCCCCGAGATATCCCAAGCGTCGCGCGATCTCCAGGTGCGTCTCAAGTTCCGTGAGAGATCCCTTGGCGATCGAGAGATGTCGGAGGTAGTCGCCCAGGTGGTCGCGTCCTTGGCCTTCAGCGATGTTGGCCGGTACCGACACGGCGGCCCGCTGCATCTGGGCGCGCAGTCCGTAGAGTTCGCTCGCCGGCATGCGTCCGGCCAGGGCGTAGATGCGGACCACAAGGTCCATCGACCTCTGCCAGACTCGCAAGTCTCGATAGCTCGAAATCATCGGCAGCCTCTCCCAGTTCCACCGCCCTCCGCCCCGGCCACCAAGCCCTCCGGACCTAGAACCTATCACCTAGAACCTAGAACCTCCCCGGTTCCGACTACAATGGTGGGTTCGCTCGAACAGCATCTACCGACTAGGGACCACGAATATGTCACAAGGAAACTTCGGCGTCGCAGGACTCGGCGTCATGGGCCAGATGATCGCCCTCAATATCGAACGCAATGGATTTGAGGTGATCGCCTACAACCGTTCCGACGCCAACGCGAACGAAATGCGCGAAAAGGCCGAGGGCAAGAACGTCATCGTGACGCAGGACATCGCCGACTTCGTCCAACGCCTGGAGCCGCCCCGCCGCGTGCTGCTGATGGTCACCGCCGGTAAAGGCACCGACGCCGTCATCGACGCCCTAACCGACCACCTCGAAGAAGGCGACATCATCATCGACGGCGGCAACTCGCATTTCCCCGACACCAATCGGCGCAATGAGGAGTTGCAGGCGAAGGGATTTCACTTCGTCGGCTGCGGTATCTCGGGCGGCGAGGAAGGCGCTCTGTGGGGCCCCTCGATCATGCCCGGCGGGGCGCGCGAGGCCTATGACCGTATTGCGCCCGTGCTCGAGAAGATCGCCGCCAAGACCGACGACGACGGGCCGTGCGTGACCTACTGCGGCAAGACCTCCGCGGGCCACTACGTCAAGATGGTCCACAACGGAATCGAGTACGCCATCATGCAGGAGATCTGCGAGGTGTACGACGTGCTCCGCAAGACGGCGGGCCTGTCGGCGGGCGAGATCCAAAAAATCTTCGCCAAGTGGATGGATTCCGAGATCGGCGGCTTCCTGGTCGAGATCACGGCGCAGTGTCTGGCGAAGGCCGACGACGACGGTTCGCCGCTGGTCGACCGCATCCTCGATACGGCCGGACAAAAGGGCACCGGCAAGTGGACCGCACAGTCGGCGCTCGATTTGGGCGTGGCGATTCCCGCGCTTTCGATGTCCGTCGAAGCGCGGATTCTTTCAGGCGAAAAGACGCGTCGCGTCGAGGCCTCGAAGATCCTGAACGGCCCCGAGACGAAGTACGACGGCGATGTGGACGCGCTGGTCGAGAAGCTGTTCCACGCGCTGCACGTCTCGATGGTGGCCGCCTACGCGCAGGGCATGGCGCTGATCACCGCCGCCTCGAACGAGTACGGCTACGAGACGGATCTGGCTGAGGTCGCGCGCATCTGGAAGGACGGCTGCATCATCCGTTCGCGGTTGCTGGACCCGATCAAGCAGGTCTACCTCGACGCCCCGGATACGCCGAACATGCTGTTCACGCCGACCTTCTCGAAGATCGTCAACGATCATCTGGAAGACCTGCGCGAGGTGGTCGGCGTCGGGCAGAAGCACGGTGTGGCGATGACTTCAATGGGCGCCACGCTGTCGTATCTGGACAGCTACCGCTCGGAATTCCTGCCGGCGAACCTGCTGCAAGCGTTGCGCGACAACTTCGGCGCGCACACCTACAAGCGGCTCGACAAGGAAGGCACGTTCCACACCGAGTGGAACAAGTAGGCGGGCCATGTATACTTAGCTAAGGAGCTTAGCTAAGTATGGCCTTAGCCGAACAAGAGTCGAAGCACGTCTACAACGTCCACGAGGCGAAGACCCAGTTGTCCAAGCTTCTTGAGCTGGCGCAAGCCGGCGAGGAAGTGGTGATCGCGAAGGCCGGCGACCCTTGCGTGCGCTTGACGCCGGTGAAGAGCCGTTCAGCCGGTCGGCGCACCTTCGGTCTCCACAAGGGCAAGATTCGTATTCTGGACGGCTTTGATGATCCGTTGCCCGAGTTCGAGGATTACCTCTGAGGCTGCTCGTCGACACGCATGTCTTCCTGTGGGCCGCCATAGACGATTCTCGGCTGGGGGAGAAGGCCCGCGCCGTCCTGGGGGACGCGGAGAACGAAGCGTTTCTGAGCGACGTTTCCGTCTTGGAGATGGCGCTCAAAATCTCGGCGGGGAAGCTGGAACTCGGTACGTCGTTGCCGTTGCTGCTGGAGACGGAGTTCCGAGAGAACAGCTACTCGCAGCTGCCGGTTCGTAGAGACCATATGCTCCGCCTGACGGACCTCGATGCGGGCCACAAAGACCCTTTCGATCGTCTGCTGATTGCGCAAGCGATCACCGAGGGGCTAGCCATTCTCACTAGGGATTCGGCTTTCACGGCCTACCCGGTTAAGACGATCTGGTAAGGCCGCGAAGGCGACTCACCTCGCGGCGAGTTGTTCGCGGAGGCTCTTGCGGGCGGCGCGCGGGTCCTCGTCCGCTTGGACAGGCGTCGCGGCCGAGAGCCGAACGCTCCCGGAAAGCGGCCACGTTCCGTCCGAGTCGAAGCTGACCGGTTGCAGCGCGGCGCCGGCTCGAGCGGCGGCTTCAAAGACGTCGAGCCGGAAGCGCGAGCGGAGAGCGGATTCTCCGGCGGCGGACTCGGCGACGACGATCAAGTCGAAACCGGACTGGAGGGCTTCGTCGAGCTGATCCCAGTTGACGGTCAACGGCTCGAGAAGGAATCCGATGAGGCCTGGCGGCGGAGGTCCGGCGATCAGCGCGGAACGGCCGACGGCGACCGCTAAGGCCGCGGCGTCGAGATCGCCGGTGCGATTGCTTAGCCAGACCTGGGGCTCTTGGCCGGGATCCAGGCTTCCTTCGAGACGCGCGCCGTTGAGCACGGCGGTGACCCGCAGCGCAACACGCGCGGCCGCCGATTGAAGACGGCGGCTGGGAATCAGCCTGGCAGGCAAGCCCAACAGCGCCGCGGGCAGCGCCAGCGTCAACCAAGCATAGGTGCCCTTGAGCAGAGCGGACAGATCGGCCAAACGAAGGCCGACCCATCCGGAGAAGTTGGAGGTCCACAGGTGGACCATCTGGACCCACGGCTCGGACTGCTTGGCCTTTCCGAGGACGCCGGTCTCGTACAGAGTGCGGGTCTCCGCTCGGCGGATCTTGCCGCTGGAGGTTTTCGGCACGGTCAGGGCAGGGACGAGGACGACGTGGTCCGGCGGCATGCCGACCTTCTCGGCGACCGCGGCGGTGACCTCTTCTACGATGCGGCGGCGTTGGGACTCGTCGGCGACGCGGGTCTCGACCACGGCGACCATCTTCTCCGTACCGGTCGTCTCGTCGACCGTCCCGAAGGCGGCGATGCAGCCTTTCCGGACGCCGTCGACCTCTGACGCAGCCGCTTCGACGTCTTGGGGAATGATGTTGTGGCCGGACTTGATGATGCAGTCCTTCAAGCGGCCGGTGACGAAGAGCTCTCCGTCGGCCTGGTAGCCGAGGTCGCCGGAATCCATCCAGCCTTCGGCGTCGATCACCGCGTCCGTGGCTTCTTGGTTGGCGAAATAGCCGACCGTGCGCGACGGTCCGCGAAAGAGGATGCGCCCGCGCTCGCGTTCAGCGACGGGCGTCCCGGCGTCGTCGACCACCTTGACCTCATGCCCTGGAAGCGCTTGCCCGTTGGCGACGAAGCGTAGTTCGCGGTCGCCGTCTTTGGCGGGAACGGCGCGGCCTTCCGCTTCAAACGTCTCGCGGTCGATCACGTCGATGACCGGCTCGCGGTCGATGGCCGGGAAGGTCAGAGCTACGGAGGATTCGGCGAGGCCGTAGCAGGGCACGTAGGACGTGCTGCGGAAGCCGTACGGCGCGAAGCGCTCGGCGAAGGTCTGGAGCGTGCGCGGCAACACCGGCTCGCCCGCGTTGATGGCGACGCGCCACGGGCTGACGTCGACGTCTTCGAGCGCGGCGTCCTCGATCTTTCGAACGCACAGATCGTAGGAAAAATTCGGCGCCGGGCAGAGCGTTCCGCCGGAGTCGCTCAGCGCCCAGAGCCAGCGTTCGGGCCGCGAAAGGAAGTCGAGCGGCGACATCACCGTAATCGGGTAGCCGTGATACACGCTGAACAGCCACGAGCCGATCAGGCCCATGTCGTGGTACAGCGGCAGCCAGCTCACCACGCGATCCGTCGGCCGCGCTTGGACGGCCCAGCCGATGCCGCGTACGTTGGCCAGCACGTTCGAATGGGTGAGCGTGACTCCCTTCGGATTGCCGGTCGAGCCGGACGTGTACTGCAGGAAGAAGATCTCCGCCGGGTCGGGCAATGATGCGCGCGACGCACGACCTTCGGCTTCGAGCTCGGAGGCGGAAACCACGGCTCGCATCTCCGGCAGCCCGGCTAGAAAGACGTCCGAGACGAGCTTGGCGCGCTCCCAAGAGATCAGAAAACGCGCGCGAGCATTGCCGAGAATCTTGAGTTGCCGGCGCACGTACTCTTCGATCTGTTTGGGCCGCGCCGGCGGATAGATCGGCGCGGCGATTCCGCCCGCGAGCATCACGCCGAAGAAGGAGTAGAAGAAATCGGTCCCGGTCGGCAGCATGATCGCCACCGTTTCGCCGGGTTGGAGGCCCCGCGCGATGAGACCGCGGGCGACGGCGGCGGAGCGGTCGTACAGTTCGCCGTAGCTAATGGCGAGCCCGCGGTCTTCCTCGAACAGGTGGATCTGCGTCCGCTCAGGGTGCGAGTCGGCGAACCCGCGCAGCACGCTCGCGAAGTCGGTCGCGTCGGCGGGCGGCGTGGGCGCTTCGCCCGGTTGACGGACGTCGTAGCGCTTGCGGGCGGATTCGCCGGCGGCGGGATCGGCTTCGAGCGCGCGCAGCCAATCGGCCAGCGAGTCGGCGGACTGCGCCACCTGGTCGGGGAGTCGGCGGCCGAACTCGCGCTCGACCCGCATCAACAGTTCCACGCGCTCGAGGCTGCCCAGGCCGAGGTCACGGTCGAGCGAACTGTCGAGCGTCAAACGCCCGACCGCATCGCCGCCGCCAAGCTCGGCGAGTAGGTCGCGCACGATCGCCAGGAGCTGGCCTTCGGCCGATGTGGTCAGGGGCTGGACCATCTGTGGCTCATTTTCTCAGAAGACGGCGCCTTGGTCGGGCGCGCGCGGAACGCCTCGCCTTATTGGGCTTGCTCGGAGGATTGCGGAGCGCGTTCCAACTCGAGCCGCAAGCGCGGGTCGCCGAGTTCCGCCGCCATGCCGCGGCGCAGGACGTCGCGGGACGCCTCCGTGAAATCCTCCTCGGCCTGGTAGCGGATGCGCAGCACGGCGCCGCGCGCGTCGAAGCCGATCTCGGTGGAGACGACTTGCGCGTGGTCGGTCGGCCAGAGTTCTTCCAAGGGGCGGTCGAGGCGGCCCATCAGCTCGGCGCGAAAGGCTTCCAGGCTCTTGACGGCGGTGCTTTGGGCGGCCTGGCCGCCGATGCCTTGGCGCAACTGTACGAGTTCTTCTTGGCTGGCGACCTGGCGGACGGTCAGCGAAGCTTCGCGGTTGGTGCGCGCCTCGATCATCGCCTCGGCGGCGGCTACATTGGCGCGATCGACGGGGTTGGTGACGATCAGGTTGAGCGTGATCGGATCGTCGTGGACGGTGTAGAGCATGGAGACGATGCCCTCTTTCTCGGTGATCATCTCGACGGCGTTTTCGACGGCGTCGCGGGCGACGAGCTGCTGCGTGAGCTGCATGAGCGAGCGGCTGAGCGGCACCAGCACGACGCCCAACGCGCAAACGATCATGAAGATTCGCCAACGCAGCGCGCCGATGTTCGCGAACGAGCGCGAGATCGCCGTTTTCGAGGCCAGCCAGTCGTAGATCGAATCGTTCGAGGCGCGTTCCAGCAGCGGCGCGGCGATCGCCAGACGGACCTCGACCGAATCCATGCGGATCACGTAGAAGACCAGAAAAGCGCTGGCGATGATCGCCGCCAAGTTGGTGATGAAGAGCAATCCGGCGCCGGACATGATCTCCCAAACGAACCCGGCGCCGAGGCCGAAGCCGACCGCGCACAACGGCGGCATCAAGGCGACGGCGATGGCGACGCCCGGCAGCGCGGCCGCGCCGCCTCCGCCGGGGGATTTGCTGCGCGCCAGCAACAGTGAACCGGCGAGCCCCGAGAAGAGCGCGATGCCGAGGTCAAGCAAGTTCGGGTGGGTACGCGCTTGGATCTCGGCCGTCGGCGCATCGAGCGGCAGAATCCAGACGAGGAAGCCCGCAAAGAGGATCGACCCGAAGATGCTGAGCCCGAGTTGCAGCAACGACTTGATCCCGAGGTAGAGATCGGCGGCGGCAAAGGCGAGTCCGGCGGCGATGATCGGCCCCATCAGCGGCGAGACGAGCATGGCGCCGATGACGACGGCCGGCGAATCGAGCAAGAGCCCGAGCGTGGCGATGCCGGCGGACAGCAGCAGCTCGAGCCAGTAGTTGGTGTTGGAGATGTCCGCGCCGTCGAAGACCTCGATGTAGACGGCGGGTTTGCTCTCGGGATCGATCCGGAGGAGACGTTCGAAGCTTGGCTTGAGGAGGAATCTGAGGAACGGATTCATGGGAACGAGGCCGCTTCAAGGATAGCGGCTTCGTCGCCCGAATCTCTCTCTAGTCGCGGTGAAGCTAGCCTTGGGGAACGGCCAGCGCCGTCTGGAGAGCCTTCGCGATCTGCAGGTTCTGCTCCGCGCCCAGATTGGAGATGACGAAGGTCCAGTCGGCGGCCTGTTCGAAGACGGCCGTTTGGTAGGGGCCCGCTTCGTCGGTTTCGATGGCGGCGGCGATGCTTTCTCCCTCGCCCCTCGGCGTGGCCAAGACGGAGATCAGTTCGTCGCCGTCCATGAGCGCAAAGTGGACGTACTCTCGGCCGCGGTGTTCGCAGCGATGGGCGATGCGCAAGGTCAGGTGTTCCGGGACGACTTCGCGGACGGCCTCCATGAGGCCTGCTTGGTCGTCGCCGATCTCCATGAGCGCTTTGCCCGGCATCACGGCGTCTCCGCCGTCGAGATTGCGGAACGCCGCGCAGAAGATGTGGTCGCCGAGGCCGAGTCCGGTGACTTCGCTCACTTCCTGGAGCAGCGACCAGATCTCGTAGCTTGCGGTGAGGTGTCCGGCGGGCGAGATTCCCGTACGTTGAGTGGTGACGGTCCAGCCGACGAAGGCGGTCATCAACGCCAAGGCGCTCCACGCTAGGCGGGGCCCGGTGAACAGCGAGCGCGATTCTTGGTCGGCCGCTCCGATCTGCTCTTCAATCGAAGCGCGTAGGCTCGCCGGGACGGGTTCGGTCTCGACTGCGTTGCGGAGCCGGGCGAGGATCTGGCGGCGCGCGGCTAGTTCGGCGCAGCAGCTTTCGCAGATCTCCAGGTGCGCCTCGACGCCCGCGCGCACGTCGCCCTGGAGCTCGTCGGCGATGTAGTCGTCGAGCGCCGGAATGACGCGGCCGCAGGCCTCCTTGCCGTAGTCGAGCACGCTCACGGATTGACCTCCGCCGCCCGGAGTCCGTAGGCGTCGGCTGCTGATTTCAGCTTCTCACGCAGCAGCGACCGTCCGCGATGCAGGCGCGACATCACGGTGCCTAGTTTGATTTCGAGGAGGTCGGAGATCTCTTGATAGCTGAACTGTTCGACGTCGGCCAGCACGACGGCGTCGCGGTAGGCTTCGGGAATCTCTTCGAGCGCGCGTAGGATCTCTTCGTCGGTGAGCCGGTCCGGGGTGGGCGCGGGGGCTTCCCGCCGCTCCAAGATCTGCTCGGAGTCGTCGGCGGCCGGGCGGCTCATCTCGCGCCGGCGATAGTCATGGGTGACGTTGACCATGATCCGATAGAGCCACGCCCGGCAGTTCGTGCCGGCTTCAAAGGTGTGAAAGGATTTCCAGGCCCGTAGGTAGACTTCCTGGACCACGTCTTCCGCGCGCGCGGCGTCGCCCAACATGCGGCGTGCGGCGCGATAGAGTTCGTCGAGATGCGGCATGGCCGCTTCTTCAAACTCCTGCCTACTTGCGCGTTTGCGTCGGAAGAACGACATTCGGCCGGTGAGAGAGAGAACGGCCGGTCCCACGCGTGAACCGGCCGCTGCCCTTACCGTTAGTTTTCGTTTGAAACAGAGCCGGGTTACGGCCCCGCTTCAAAAAAGTTGCCGGAGGCTAGTTCGCCAGGCGCTCGACGGTGATGCGCGCCGCCGGGTTCAGCCAGGTGTAGCCGGAAGCAGTCAGATCGTCGCCCTCGCCGGTGATGCCGGGGGAGACGTAGACGTAGCCTTCAGCGCCCTCGGTGACGCGAACGCCGCCGTTTCCGCAGGGGGGGCCGGGGATGTGTTCGCAGGATTCCGTGTTCGCTTCCGAGCCGGCGTCGAGGGCGGGAACCAAGTGTACGGAGGTACCCAGATTCGGCGAGCGTACGCCGTTGAGGCTGACGAAGGCGTCATTGGTGACGACGAGCATCGAGGCGAGCGAAACGAAGCGCATGTCGCCGGTGATCTCCAGTTCGACCGAGGCCGTTTCACCCGGCAGAATCGGGCCGTTGACGCCGGTAAGCGTCTGTACGTCGAGGACCTCGGCGGACATGCCGAGCTTGTCGATCATCGGTTGTAGGACGGCGTCCTCAGCGATCTGGGCGAGCTCGTCCGAAGCCGGAGCGCCCATCTGGTAGAACGGTTCGGCGCGGTTGCTGTGCGTCGCGACGACGGCCGGAGAGAGGATCTGTCCTTTGGTGATGTTGGTCACCGAGACCCGGACTCGACCGGCCAACTGGGCCTGAGCCGGGGCGGCCGCGAGCAGGGCGGCGAAGACAAACGCGAACGCAGCGATACGAGACTTTTGCATAGCGAACAGTGCTCCTTAGGAGTAAGCTTTCTTTCCTTTTGTTGAAGGCGGCGACTCAGATTCGTCGCCGTACAAAAGGGGAAACCGGGGAGCTTGCCGGTCTATTCCCACTCGCGCAAAAAAAACCGAAAAAAGTTCAGGCGCCCGCCGAATCGGCCTCTTCCGCGCCCTCTTCCGCCAAGAGCGGGAACTCGGTTTGGCCGTCGTCGCGTACTTCGAGTTTCTCGATCTTGTGGAAGCGGCTGGAGATCTTGCGCGCCGAGATGTGGACCTTGCCTACGTCGTCGTGGGCTTGCTCGATGTGCCGTGAGAGGGCGCCCATGCGGTTCTCAAAGCGCTCGAAGTCCTTGGAGAGCATGCGCAGGTGCTCCTGGATCTCGTGAACGCGCTCGCGGGTTTCGGAGTCCTTGATGACGGCGGCGGCGGTGGTGAGGATCGCCATCAGCGTGGTCGGGGAGGCCATCCAGACGCGCGCCCGCTGGGCTTGCTCCACCAGTTCCGGGTGTTTGGAATGGATTTCGGCGAAGACGGCCTCGGCGGGTATGAAGAGGATGGCGCCGTCGGAGGTCTCGCCCGGAATGATGTACTTGGACGCGACCGCGTAGACGTGCATCTGGACGTCGCGCGCAAAGTCCTTCTCGGCGGCCTTCTTGGTCTCCTCGGTCGCATCCGGGTCGACCTGGCGGCGGTAGTTTTCCAACGGAAACTTGGAGTCGATGGGAACCTGCCCGGTCGGTTCCGGCAAGAAGAGCATGCAGTCGACGCGACGCGAGTTGGAGAGCGTGTGCTGCATCTTGAAGGCGTTTTCGGGCAGCACGTTGCGCACAAGCGCTTCGAGTTGGACCTCGCCGAAGGCCCCGCGCGAGGTGCGGTCGGCCAGCACGCGCTGCAAGCTGACCACGTTGCCCGAGAGTTCGGTGATCTTCTTTTGCGCGTCGTCGATGAGGGCTAGGCGCTTCTGGATGTCGGCGAACGTCTGGTTGGTCTTGTCGAAACCTTCGGTGAGGCGCTTGTCGACCTGTCCGGAGATCTGTTGGAGGCGCTCGTCGGTCGACTTGGTGAGCGATTCCATGCGCTTGACCAGGTCTTCGGTGTTGCGCGTGAGGTGGTCGCCGAGCTGTTTCTGGACGCGATCGACGCCGGCTTGCAGCGAGGTCTGAAGTTCCTTCTGGGTTTCGGCTTGACGCTTCTCGAAGCCCCCGCGCAGGTCACCGAAGCTGCCGAGGAATTTCTCCTGGAGTTCGAGGGCGGCCTTTTTCTGCTCGGCGCCGGCTGCGTCGCCGCGTTTCGACTGCTCGTCGAGCCGCGCATCGAGGCGGTCGAGGCCGGAATCCCAGCGCCGCGATCCCGATCCGAGCTGGAACGCGATCCAAGCGAGGAGGAAGACCGCTACCAGGGCCAAAAACATCGCTAGCGCTTCGATCGTCGGCACGGAGATATCGTACCAGCTTGAAACAGCCGAAACTCTATGAAAACATTAGTGTGAGGTGAGCGTTTGTTTGCCTCTTCATCGCCCATGGGGCTAGTTGAGACATATGCCTGTGGAAAACATGGAGATACATGGTTGTCTTCGCTGGGCTGCAATCAATGCAAGTAGTTGATTTTAAGCGGGTTGTACGTTGTGGAAATCACTTCTGGTTTTCCACTCTTTTTCCACAGGAGATAACCCCTTTGTTTTCAATAAACTCTGCGTCAATATGGGTTAAATTAATGAAACTAAAAGAGTTGCGGTTTCCACAATGGAAGTTTTTGATTTCAGCGGAGATATATTTCCATTTTGAAACTGGGGTGGAACGGGCTTAGGCTAGTGGGACTCCCCCGATGGAAACGACCTCCACGCCAACGATTCTCGAGAAGGGCCTGCCTTCAAACGTCGAGGCCGAGCAGTTCGTCTTGGGCTCGGTGCTGCTCGACGAGAGTATTTTTCCGCAGATTGCGGGGACGCTGGAGGCGGACGACTTCATCCTGGAGAAGCACCGCCGGATTTTCCAGCGGATGTCGGACCTGGCGGAGAAGCCGGAGCGGATCGAGTATCTGACGCTGGTCAACGAGCTCGAGAAGCACAATCAGCTCCAATCGGTCGACGGCATCGCCTACATCGCCTCGTTGACTGAGGGGTTGCCGCGGCTCAAATCGATCGACAGCTACGTCAAGATCGTCAAGGACAAGGCGCTGCTGCGGCAGTTGATCCGGGCCTCGCAGAACGTGATCTCGGAATGCGTCGATTCGCCAGAGGACGTCGAGGATATTTTGGCGACGGCCGAGACGTCGATCATGAAGGTCGGCGACGCGCAATTGCGTACGGGGCTGTCGTCGCCGCGGGAGGTCATCGAGGGGTATTCGGGCGGCATCCAGGCGTTCTTGGATCCGAGTCGTCGTTTGCAGGGCCTGGCTGGGCCGTTCCTCAAGCTGGAGGAGATGACGACCGGCATGCACGGCGGCGAGCTGATCATCTTGGCCGCTCGCCCTGCCATGGGCAAGACCTCGCTGGCGCTGAACGTCGCTTTCCACATCGCCAAAGACAACGGGCCGGACGATCCGGCGAAGTCGGTGGCGTTGTTCTCGCTCGAGATGTCGAAGGAGTCGCTGCTGACGCGCATTTTGTGCGCGGAGGCGCGGGTCGATCAGCACCGTTTCCGCGGCGGATTCCTGAATGAAGACGAGAAGCGCCGGTTGCGCGGCGGGCTGCATTCGATCGTCGGCTCGAAGCTGTTTATCGACGATTCGGCGGATACGAACGTGATGGAGATCGCGGCCAAGTGCCGGCGGCTACGTTCGGAGCACGGGCTGGGGTTGATCGTCATCGACTATCTGCAACTGATGGCGTCGAAGGGCAAGGTCGAGAACCGCGTGCAGGAGATCTCGCAGTTCTCGCGCGGCCTGAAGCTGCTGGCGAAAGACCTCGACGTACCGGTCCTGGCGCTGTCGCAGTTGAGTCGCGGCCCCGAAACGCGCCAGGGCGATCACCGGCCGATGCTGGCCGATCTACGCGAATCGGGATCGATCGAGCAAGACGCCGACCGCGTGATGTTCATCTTCCGCGAAGAGGTGTATAAGCCGGATCGCGAAGACCTGCACGGCTTGGCGGAACTGATCATCGCCAAACAGAGAAACGGTCCGACGGGGCGGGTGAAGCTGGCGTTCATCAATAAGTTCGCCAAGTTTGAGAACCTGGCCGACGACGTCGGCGGCGGTGGTTCTGGCGGCGGCGGAATGGACGACGGCGACGTTCCGTTTGATGATGATTAGGCCGGTTCCGCTGACCGTTGACCGTTGCTCCGCTGACCGGAAGACGTCTCGGTAGGAGGACCGGCTGCCTGAGGGGATCGGGCGGGCTCCTAATTCGCAGGTCGCCTTGGCCCGCTCATCGCCGTTGCGGCTCCGCCTCGCGTGACGAAACTCACAGCTTGGGGCTGAGCCTGGCCGAATTCGGCTGAACATTTTCCTGGCCTTGGGCGTCTCCTTGTCACAGAACGGGCAACGCCTCCCCCCTCGTTGCTCTGCGGCGGCCGCCGACGACTCTTAGATCCGAAGTTGTCTTAAGGAGATCCCACATGAGATCGATCGGCGTAGCTGTGCTTGCAACGGGCGTTTTGGCCGCCTCGGCGGTTTGGTTCACTCAGGAGGTCGAAGGCCGCGACGCGGTCCGCGGGAGGACGACCGAGGTTCGTCCTGTTGACCCGCAAGGAGAGGACGACGGGAAGTCGGCCAAGCCTCCGCGTACGCCCGACGAAGCGCTTGGAAAGGGGCTCAACTGGCTCGTCTCGTCGCAAGGGAAAGACGGCGGCTGGGGACAGGACGGCGGCGAGACGTCGTATGTGCGCGAGGGCGAGAACCTCGAAACGACGGGTAACGATCTCGCGAACACCGCTGTGGCGGCGTTGGCGCTGCTGGAGGGCGGATCGACGCCCACGGCGGGACCGCATCGGGAAGCGGCGGCGCGTGCGTTGGAGTTCGTTCTGCGCGGCGTGGAACAGGCGCCAGAAGAAGGGCTTGCGCTGAAGACGCTCCAAGGGACGCAGATCCAGCGGAAGCTCGGGCCGTTTATCGACACGTTTCTGACGGCTCAGTTGCTCTCGGAGCTGGACGGCGAGACGGGCGACGCGGCCTTGGATGAGCGAGTGCGGGCGGCGCTTAAGACTTGCGTGCGCAAGATCGAGGCCCACCAACAAGCCGACGGGAGTTGGAACATCTCGGGCGGCTGGGCGCCGATCCTGGGCACGTCGATGGCATCGCAGAGTTTGGACCGGGCGAGGGAGAAAGGGCTGCGGGTCGAGGCGAGCGTTCTCGCGAAGGTCGACCAATATACCGAGACGATCGCCGTGGACGCGGAGGCTTCGGCGCCGGCGTCGGCCGGGATTGAACTCTATCGGGACGCGCAGGTGTTGGAGCAACTGAGCCGTACCGACAAGGCTCGCAAGGAGAACAGGCAAGAGATCGATCAGGTGGTCAGTAAGCTGGGCGATCGGCGCTTTCAGGCAGGATTCGGATCGATGGGCGGCGAGGAGTTTTTCTCGTACTTGAACATCAGCGACTCGCTCAAGCGGACGGGCGGCGAGGCTTGGGAGAGCTGGAACACCGATATTCAATCGAAGCTTGTTCGCTTGCAGAACGAGGACGGCTCGTGGGCGGGACACCACTGCATTACCGGGCGGGTGGCGGTGACGAGCGCCGCGGTGCTGACGATCGCCGCGGGCCGGAGCTGAGACTGGTGACGCGCCGAGAGTTCTTTGGTTCATCCGCGTCGGCGGTCCTTTGGGGCTGCCGACGCGGGGCTGGGCCCAATGATGTTGCGGCCGTGCGCGCCGCTGTGGAGTTTCTGGAGTCCGAGCAACAGGACGACGGGGCCTGGCGCAGCCGGACCTACGGGTTGCTTTCGGGCGGCGACTCGCTGACGGCGCTGGCGACGGCGACGCTGGCGCGCTTCGACCCCAAGGCGGAGTCCGTCGAGCGTGGTCTGACGTATTTGGACGGACGGCGCAAGGCCGGGCCGCTTGGGCTGGCTGATCCGGGGATGCCCGACTATCCCGTCTTCACGCATGCGCTGGCGGTCAAAGCTTGCGCGTCCGGCGGACAGGTGCGTGCGCGGGATCTGAAGTTCCTGCTGTCGCGGCAGTTTACTGATGCGGACGGCTGGTCCGAGGTCTCGGCGCCGTACGGGGCTTGGGGCATGGGGGCAGTGGTCCATCCGCCGCCGGAGGCCGGGCACGTCGACCTGTCGATGACGCGGCATGCGTTGGAAGCGCTGCGAGCAGGAGGGATTCCGTCGGCGGCGCCGGTGATGGAGCGGGCGCGGGTGTTTGTGGAGCGTTTGCGGCACGACGACGGCGGGTTTCATTTCTCAACCGTCGTGCCGGAGGCGAACAAGGCGGGCCGTGCGGACGGCGCGTGGGCGAGCTACGGAACGGCGGTCGCCGACGGGATTCGATCCCTAGAGGCGCTTGGGCTGCCCTCGGACGCATCGCGGGCTTGGCTGGCCGCGCATCATCGAGCGGGCGTCGTCTCGGGCTTCGAGGATCATCCCGACTCGCGGTGGAAGGACGGGCTGTGGTTCTACTACGCGGCTTCAGCGGCGCCGTTCTTGGCGCCTGCGCAACAGGAGGAGTTGCGGGCTGATCTGGTCAGGAGGCAGCGGCCGGACGGCAGTTGGGCGAATCCGGAGAAGCTTGTGAAGGAAGACGATCCGCTGATCGCGACGCCGTTGGCGGTGGAGGCTTTGCTCGGTTCGCGCACCCGGAAGGAGCGATCGGTCGACGGCGCCGCCCTGAGCTGAGCCGACCGCTCAGGCGCGGACGTCGACGAGGATCTTCATCGCCTCGCCGCCGGAGTCCATGGTTTCGAAGCCGCCTTGGAGGCCGTTGAGATCGGTGACGTGGGTGACGAGTTTGTCGAGCGGGAGCGCGCCGGAGGCGGCGATGCGGATGGCTTCGTCGTAGTCCTCGGCTTCGTAGACACGGGCGCCGACGAGGCGGAGTTCGCGCCAGAAGAAGCGGAAGAGATCGACTTCGGGCTTGAAGGCGTAGACGGCGACGAGGCAGACGCGGCCGCGGATGCGCAGCAGGTCGGTCATGACGGTCGCGCCGGCTTTGGAGCCCGAGACCTCGAAGACGCAATCGGCGCCTTGGCCGTCGGTGCGGTCGAGGATCAGTTGCTTGAGGTCGGTCTCGAGCGGATTGATCGCTTCGAGGCCGAGTTCGGCGGCCTTGGAGACGCGGTAGGGATTGACTTCCGAGACGACGACCTTTCCGCCGGCGTGTTGGGCGACCATGGCGACGAGCATGCCGATGGGGCCGCCGCCGATGACGACGACGTGCTCGCCGGGTTGGATTTCGGCGAGGCGGACGTCGTGGCAGGCGACGGCTAGCGGTTCGATGAGGGCGCCGTGTTCGAGCGAGCAGCCTTCGGGCAGGCGGAAGAGCGTGGAGGCGTCGACGGTCCAGTAGCTCTGGAAGGCGCCGGGCGAATCGATGCCCATGAACTTCATGAAGTCGGCGACGTGGCTGTGTCCGGCGGGCGGATTCTTGCCGAAGTCGAGTGGCATGACGGTGACGGGATCGCCGTCGGCCCAGCCTTCGACGTTGGGGCCGACGGCTGCGATTTCGCCGGACATTTCGTGGCCGAGGACGGCAGGCATGGCGACGCGCTGGTCCATGGCGCCGTGCCAGATGTGCAGGTCGGTGCCGCAGATGCCGCAGTGTGAAACGCGGATTTGGACTTGGCCGGGACCGGGTTCGACGGGCCTGCATTCGCCGACGGAAACGGTGCGGTTACCTTGGTAGAAAGCGGCTTTGAGCGACATCGGATCGATTGTATCGCGTGGCTGCTTGACAACGGAGGCGGCTCGTTGCGAGCGTACTCGGGTGGCGAATCACGCGAATCGACGGACTTTTCTTTTGGGCGCCGCGGCGACGGCTGCCGCGGCGGCAGCGCCTCCGGCGAAGGTGCGTACGGCGTTTATCGGCGTGGGCAATCGAGCTCAGGCCCTGCTGAAGCAGACGCTAGCCGAGCCGACGGCGGAGATCACCGCGATTTGCGACATCGACGCCGGGGCGCGCGACGCGGCTCTCAGTCAGACGGCGGCGACGAATCCACGGTCGTTCACCGATTGGCGGGAGGTGATCGAACTCGACGACGTAGACGCGGTGAAGATTGCGACTCCGTGTCACTTGCACGCCGAGATGGCTTCGGCGGCGCTGCGGGCGGGGAAGTACGTCTACTGCGAGAAGCCGTTGGGCGTGACGCCCGAGCAGGTGGCCCAGGTGTTGGAGGCGTCGCGCGGTGCGAAGGGGTTTTTGCAGATCGGGCAGCAGATCCGCTACTACCCGGTGGTTCGTGAAGCGATGCGGGCGATCCATGGGGACGGGATCGCCGGCGACATTCTGGTGGTGCGGGCGCAGCGCAACGGTACGCCCCGGAAGCCTGAGAACGCGCGTCCGCGGCCGGATTGGTATGACGATACGTCGAAGTCCGGCGACTTGATTGTGGAGAACTCCGTCCACAACTTGGATGTTTGCAACTGGATCATCGGCGACCATCCCAGGAGCGCGTTCGGGCACGGCGGGCACTACCTGCCGGAGTTTACGCCGCCCGGACGGCGGATGATGGACGGCTTTAGCGTGCAGTATGTCTACGACGAGGACACGCACCTGGACTACACGCAGCTCTACTTTCACGCGCGTGGGATCAAGGAGATTCCGAACGGTCAGTACTACATGATTTACGGGACGAAGGGCTCGATCTTTCTGACGCACGGTTCGGCGACGTTCTATGAGATGCAGGGCGATCAGGAGCCGGTCGATTTGATTTCGCCGGGGACGACGGACAAGAAAGAGAACGCCATGGAGGAGTTCTACGCGGCGATCCGTGATGGCCGCCGACCTTTCGCGGACATTCATGTCGGGGCGACCGCGGCGTTGACGGCGATCTTAGGACGCGAGGCGATCTACCGCGGCGAATCGGTCGAGTGGAATGAGTTGGGCGTGAACTTGTAGTTCGAGAGCGCGCTTCGGGCTACGATGTTCGTCGATGTCACGAAGCTTCTCTCGGCGCGATTTCTTGAAGACGGCGGTGGCGCTTTCCGCGGTTCCGACGGCGGCTGCGGCTGCGGCGCAATCGGCGGCGCCTGAGCCGGCTCGCAAAACCTACTTCGGGGATCTGCATAACCACAACGGCATCGGGTATGCGTCGGGGTCGTTGCGGCGGACGTTTGAGATTGCGCGGAATCATCTAGACTTCTTCGCGTTCACACCGCATGGGTATTGGCCGGACATCGAGCATTTTCAGGACTCGATCGAGAACAAGTGGATCAACGGGTTCGCGGTGGTGAAGGAGCGCTGGCCGGAGGTGCTGGCGACGGCGAAGGAGTTCGACGATCCGCCGAATTTCTGCTGCATGGTCGGGTTTGAGCGGCACTCGACGTATGTGGGCGATTACCACATCGTCTTCCCGACGCTTGACGCACCCTATGAGCGCCATGACGACTTGCGTGACTTCCAGCGGTTCACCAAGGAGCACGGGGCGATTGCGATTCCGCACCATCCGGCGAACCGGCGCGGACATCGCGGCGCCGATCCGACGTTGTGGGATGTGGAGGTCTCGCCGTTGCTGGAGATCTTTTCCGAGTGGGGGTTGGCCGAGCACGATCGCGCGCCTTATCCGTACAAACGGCATACGCTCGGCGGACGTTGGACGCAGAACACGATGCAGTGGTACTTGGCCGAGGGGCGGCGCTTCGGCGTGGTCGCTTCGACAGACGACCACTTGGGTTATCCGGGCGGGTATCGGCAGGGGCTGGCGGCGATCCAGGCGAAGGATCTCACGCGCGAGTCGCTGTTCGAGGCGATGCGCGAGCGGCGGACGTATGCCGTGACGGGAGACCGGATTGAGCTCGACGTCCAGGTCAACGGGCGGCCGATGGGCAGCGAGTTGGCGAACGTCGAGCGCCGGCGCGTGGCGGTTGAAGTGACGGGTTGGGATGCGATCGATCGGGTCGAGTTGATCGAGAACAATCGGGTGATCCATCGCGATCATCCGGTGGACCGGGAGCCGACGGAGGCGAGTTGGCGGAGGCCGGTGCTGGTACGGCTGGAGTACGGTTGGGGGCCGTGGGCGGCGCTGGCGATGGCTCGGACGTTCGACTGGGACATCGAGATCGAGGTGAAGGGCGGGCGGCTGCTCGACCTGCACCCCTGCTTTGCGCCGGGGCCCTTGAGCGAGGGGCGGCGGGACCGCATCGTCGAGATGCGTGACGACGGCGCGCGCGTCATCTCGTACACGGCGCTGAAGCAGCAGGTGGACGACTTCTCACAGAAGGCCGTGGTGATGAAGCTCCAGGGCGACCCAGAGACGCAGGTGCGCATCCGCGTGAACGGCGGGAAGGCGGGCGACTTCAGCGAGACGCTCGGCGACTTGGCGCGCAGCAACGAGATGCTCTACACGGGCGAATTTCCGCGCGAGTCGGCGATGCTGCATCGGGTGGTGTTCGCCGAGCACTACCAGACGTCTTTCGAGGTCGAAGACGACGGGCCGGCCGACCGCGACAGTTGGTACTACGCGCGGGTGACGCAGACGAACGAGCAGATGGCGTTCTCGACGCCGATCTGGGTGGACCGGGCGTAGGCCTAGGCGGAGCGGCGACGTCGCCAGGCGGCCAACGCGAGACCGCTCGCCATCAGCAACCAGGTGCTCGGCTCGGGGACCTCTTCGCCGATCGGCGCATCGACGCAACCGTCGGCGTTGCCGCTGCACAGGTCGTCGAAGGAGACGGTGGAGACCGTTGAGTTCGGGCCAATCCCGGGCATGGAGACACGCAGAAAGTTGACGTCCGTGAAGTCGACCGTCGGGGCGGCTGAGAACTGCACCTGCAGGAAGCCTCCCGAGAGCGTCATGAAAGCGTCGAGAGAGTTGTTGGACGTGTCCTGCACGAAGAGACGGAAGGCGGTGCCGGAACTGCCGGCGAACAGGTCGAGAAGGATGCGATCGGACAGGCCGCCGTCGGTGAGGTCGATTCCGCCGAGGCCGAGCGTGGTCGGGAGGCCGTCGATGCCGTCGTAGCTGATCTGGATTCCGCCGATAGACGTGACGTCGTTGGTCACCGTGGCAAAGCCGCCGGAAGCAGTGAAGCCGCCGATGCCGAGACCGGCGAAGACTTGGACGTCGCGCTCGCCGCCCAAGATGCTCGGGTCTTGAACCGACCCGAAGTTCGTTCCGGCGCCCGAAGATACGCTCTGGTTCGCGGAGAAGTCGTCGATGATAGCGGCGGTGGAGAGACCGGTCGTGAGAAGCAGCGCGCAGACGAGTCGTGCGGCGGCGGAAGAAGATGCGGAGTGCATGGATGATTTTCCCTGGGGGGACAGGTACGGCCTGCCTTTCGCTTGAAAGCGAGAGGTGAGATGTACGAAAGGATACAAAAGACGTCCCCGCTATGGGAAGCCCTGGCGGGAAGCTATCTCGAGGCCGGGGTCGCCGCGGCGTCTTCCATGAATTCGATGTCGCCGCTCTTGACGTCGTAGAGGGCGCCGACGATGGCGACTCGACCTTCCTCGACGAGCGCGTCGAGGGTCTTGCTGTTGTCGCGCAGGGAGCGGGCGACGTGGATGACGTTGCGGCGCGCGACCTCGGTGATGAGCGCCTCGCGGTCGAGCTCGGAGAGGTCTTTGTAGTTGTCGAGCATGGCGCGGTCGACGGACTCGGCGATCTCTCCGACGATGTGTCCGACGTGTTGGCAGCCCATGACCTCGTTGCCGGCGGCGTCGGGATTCTCGGGGGCCAATGCGGCGAGATCGACGGCTGAGGCGACGGCGCCGCAGCGAGTATGGCCAACGACTAGGATCAGTTTCGCGCCGGCGGCGGCGCAGCCGTACTCGATGCTGCCGAGCACTTTGCGGCCGGCGACGTTGCCGGCGACGCGGACGCTGAAGATGTCGCCCATGCCGAGGTCGAAGATGAGTTCGGCCGGGCTGCGGGAGTCGATGCAACTGAGCACGACGGCGAGCGGGTGCTCGCCGTCGGCGGTGGCGCTGACCTGGCGGACGAGGTCGCGGGTGAGGCGTTTGCCGCTGCGGAAGCGTTCGTGGCCTTCCTTGAGCAGTTGCAGGACTTGGTCGGGGGTGACTTTGTCTTGCAGTTCGCGGGTGGAGTAGTCGGCGTATTGAGTGCGGTCGGGCAGTTGCGGGTAGCGCTCTTGGAAGCCGACGAGGCTGAGGTCGACGCCGCGGGCCGGGGCGGCTCGCTCCTGGTAGTCGTGGATGAGATCGAGGACGTCGGGGTCGATGTAGTCGGTGGTTCGGGCGTCGAGCAGCACGTGGCCGCCTTCGGGAACGTGGTCAAGTTCGCGGGAGAGCGCGGCGCGGTTGAGGAAGGTGACTTGATCGGCGAGTTCGATCTTGACGACTTCGCCGCCGAGATGCTTCTCGACGATCTTGTGCAGCGGCCGGCGGAAGTTGCTGTGGAGGATGAAGCCGACGGCGACGGCGAGTCCGATCAGGACGCCGATCAGCAGGTCGGTGAAGACGATCGCAAGGACGGTGACGGCGAACGGGATGAACTGGTAGCGACCCTCGGACCACATGCGTTTGACGAGGGCGGGGCTGGCGAGCTTGAAGCCGGTGACCAGCAGGATGGCCGCCAAGCAAGACAGCGGAATCATGTTGAGGTAGCCGGGCAGCAGCATCACGCTCGACAGCAGCAGCAGGCCGTGGAAAATCGCCGAGAGTTTGGTTTCGACCTTGGCGCCGATGTTGACCGAGCTGCGGACGATGACGGAGGTGACCGGCAGACCGCCGAGGAAGCCGCAGGTCAAGTTGCCGACGCCTTGGGCGATCAACTCGCGGCTGGGCGGGGAGTGGCGGCTCTTCGGGTCGAGGTTGTCGACGGCTTCCAGGTTGAGAAGGGTCTCCAGGGAGGCGACCATGGCGATGGTCACGGCGGCGACGTAGAGCGCCGGGTCCGCCCACAGCGAAAAGTCGGGCGCTATGAGGAAGCCCAGGAAAGCCGACACGCTCTCGGCTTCGGGCACTTGGACGAGGTGGCTCTCTTCGATCAGCCAGGAACCGCCGAAGCCTCGGAAGACCACGTTCAGGGCCACGCCGAACAGCACCACGACCAGGGGCGCAGGCACCAACGACTCGCGGAGGGGCTTGATCTTTCCCCACGAGATTAGGAGTACGAGCGAGGCTAGGCCGATCGCCGCGGCGCCGACGTGGAAATCTCCAAACACGCTCAGCAGTTCGCTGAAGGTGTTCTCTTGATCCGGCTGAATGAAGGACATCTCGCCTTCCGGATCGGAGTCGTGCCCCACGACGTGAGGAATCTGCTTCAAGATCAGGATGACCCCGATTGCGGCGAGCAGACCCTTGATGACGCTTGTGGGGAAGAAGCGGGCGAGCGAACCGGCGCGCAGGACGCCGAGGCCGATCTGCATGGCTCCGGCGAGGACGACGGCGGCCAGGAACGCCTCGAAGGAACCCAGCGTCGCGATTTGCGCGGAGACGATCGCGGTTAGCCCGGCTGCCGGGCCCGAGACGCTGGTCTGCGATCCGCTGATCGAGCCGACGACGAGGCCGCCGACGATGCCCGCGATCAAGCCTGAGAACAGGGGTGCGTTCGAGGCCAGCGCGATCCCCAGACAGAGCGGCAACGCGACGAGAAAAACCACGACGCCCGCGGTGAGGTCACGAGGGGCTGTTGATAGAAAGGATCGATCGGCGGTCGACATGGCGAGGCTCTTGCAGTTTCGGTCGACGCGCCGACTCGTTGGCCGTCCTCGGCGCGTCAGGTACTACACTCTAGCCGCTTTAGGCTTGTTTGCGCGAGTACTCTTGCGCAGTCGAAGGGGCTAGATGGATGTCGATCGCTTTATAGAGATTCTCGATACGTGCGATCGGCTTGGTGATGCAGCCGTCCATCCCGGAGCCCAGGTAGTCGTCGAGCTGATCGGCGGCGGCGTTGGCGGTGAGGGCGAGGATGGGAGTGTAGCGGTCGCCGGCTTCCAGGCGCCGGATCTCGCGGGCGGCCTCGACGCCGCTCATGCCGGGCATCTGGATGTCCATGAGGATCAAGTCGGGAGCGTGACGTCGCCACTGTTCGATCGCCTGCTTGCCGCCGTTCGCCAGGATGGGGCGGTATCCGCCGTGCTCTAGGATCTCCGCCAACAGCTCGCGGAGCTCGGCCAGGTCGTCGGCGATTAGGATGCAGCCGCGAGACCCCGACGGCGCAGTGGAGTTGGAGGCCGTGCCTTCGTTGGTTGCGGGATCGTCGCCCCGCACCTCGGGGGAGCGGAGCGGAGCCTTGAGGCGGACGTGGAAACGGACCTGGGTTCCGACGGGCGGTTCGCTTTCGATCGAGATGCGGCCGCCCATCGACTCGACGAGTCCGCGACAGATCGCGAGGCCGAGACCGGTCCCGCCGTACTCGCGGGTGGTCGAGCTGTCGGCTTGGGTGAACGACTCGAAGACGGAGTCGAGGCGATCGGGCGGGATGCCGATTCCGGTGTCGCGGACGACGAAGCTTAGGTCGACGGCGTCCGGCTCGTCGGCGGCTTGGGCATCCATGCGCACGTCGATCTCGCCGGAGTCAGTGAAGCGAACGGCGTTGTCGAGCAGGTTGACGAGCACCTGGCGCAGGCGCGTCGGATCGCCTACAACGGCGGTCGGGACGTCGGATGTCGTCGCGAAATGAAGCTTGAGTCCCTTGCTTACGACTTGCTGCTCAAAGCTCGCCGTGGCCCGCGCGGCCAGTTCGGTTGGGTCGAATTCGACGGCTTCGAGCTCCAGGCGATCGGCTTCCATCTTGGAGAAGTCGAGTAGGTCGTCGACGATGCGGACCAGGCCTTCGCCGGAGGCGAGCATGGTCTCGAGCTTGCGCTTTTGCTCTGCGTCGAGACGGGGGTCGTCGATCATCAGCTCGGCGTAGCCGATGACCAGATGCATCGGCGAGCGGAGTTCGTGGCTGATGTTGGCTAGGAACTCGCTCTTGGTCCGGTTGGCTCGTTCGGCCGCGTCGCGGGCGACGGCGAGCCGTTGGTTGGTCTCCTCCAGTGCCGCGGTTCGCCGGGCGACGGTGTCTTCGAGGTTGTCGACGAGTTGCCGGATGTGTGCGGTTTTGCGGCGGACGGTCCGGCGAAGCATGAAGATCCATCCGGCCGCCGAGAACGCGAGGATCACGACGACGACGGCGACCAGGCGCAGCTCCTCCGGCGACAGCAGCGGGCGAGGACGGAGGACGACGGCGTCGCTGAGCGAGCGGAGGCGAATCTGGTGCTCCGATGCTTGCGTGTTGCTGTGGGGGCGGCTGATGCCGGTGGCTTCGACCAGGGCGCCGCGCTCGAAACTAGGCGGCGACTCGGACGATCCGTCCTTCGGCGACGCCCAGTAGACGCGTAGAAGTTCCGGGCCGAGCAGGAGCACCACGCGGTCGGGAGTTACGATGCTGTCGCGGACGACGCCTTGCGTTCGGACCAGCTCGCTTTGGCAGCAGTCGGAGCGCGCCTCTGCCAGATCGAGCGAGCGCGGTTCCGGCGGCGGGCCGGCGCCGAGGCGGCGTAGGGATTCCACGCGCATCTCAAACTCGTCGTCGTCGGCGAGATAGAACTCGCCGGAGATCTCCAGGCGGTCTCCGGGCTGTACGGGCCTGCGCAACTCCGATTCGGGCAGGTGGGCCAAGAGGGCGCCGTCCTCCGACTTGAAGAAGAAACGCGCGCGACTCCCGGCGATGAAATCCGAACGGCTCAGGGCGACTCCGGCGACGCGACAGGAAACGCCCTCCGGCGTCGCCGCCAAGGCGGCCTTGCACTCGGCGACGGTCTCCGCGGGCACGGGCGAGGAGAAGGCCGCGAAGCCCAGGACGACGAGCACAGAGCCGGAGACTGCCGATGCATTCGTGGGCATACTGCTACCCGAAAACCTCCCTATCTTGCCTTATCGGCCGCGACGGCGGGCCGTCGGGTGCGATTCGAACCGAACTTGGCGGCGCTGCGCGCTATGCTGACGGCGTCGTGCGCCTCCTGTTGCTGTTTCTCATCGTCCCTCTAGCGTTGGGCGCTCAGCCGTACGAGCGGATGATCGAATCCGAGCGGCAGGTGCGGGCGCTGCTGGTTCGTGAGGCCCGGGAGATCACTGACCGCGCGGCCGTGGAACTGCGATCGAAAAAGTCGTGGGAGGCCGTGGCCGAACGGCGCCGGGAGGAGCTGGCGAAGATGCTCGGGCTGGGGCCGCGCGAAGGCGGGACGGTCGGCGCGAACGTCCCGCTCAGGTCGACTCCGCTGAACGTGCGCATCACTGGGAGGATCGAGCGCCCCGGGTACGTGGTCGAGAAGATCGCCTTCGAGAGCATGCCGAAGTTCTACGTGACGGCGAACCTCTACCTGCCGACCGATACCGACGGACCGGTTCCGGCGGTGATCTATGTTTGCGGCCACGCTTTCTCCGAGCACGGCGCCAAGACCGCCTATCAGCGCCACGGGCACACGCTCGCCAAGCACGGCTACGCGGCGATGATCATCGACCCGATCCAGATCGCGGAGACGTTCGCGCTGCACCACGGCATTTTGAACAACGAGATGTACGACTGGTATTCCCACGGCTACACGCCGGCCGGCGTCGAGGTCTGGAACGTGATGCGCGCGCTCGATTACCTGGAGACGCGGCCGGAGATCGACTCGGACAAGTTCGGCATTACGGGGCGTTCGGGCGGGGCCGCGATGAGCTGGTTCGCCGCGGCGTTGGACAAGCGGCTGAAGGTCGTGGCGCCGGTGATGGGCATCTCGACGTATGCGGCCAACGTCCCCGCCAACACGCAGAGGCTGCACTGCGACTGTATGTTTCCGATCAACGTCTTCCGACACGACATGATCCACCAGGGGGCGCTGATTGCGCCGCGGCCGTTGTGGATGGCGCACGGGCGTCTGGATGATCTGTTTCCGGTGGAAGGGTACACGGAGTTTGAGGAGGTCGTCGGCGGTCTGTATGAGTCGTACGGGCGGGAAGAGGCGTTCGAGAACTTGGTGGTCGAGACCGGTCACAAGGATTCGGATCTGTTGCGGTCGCGGTCGGTCGAGTGGTTCGACCAGTGGCTGATGGAGAGGCCGAAGCGGGAGATTGATCTCACGTATGAGGAGATTCCGGCGGATGAGTTGTCGGTCTTTGGGGGTAGTCCGCCGGAGGATGCGGCGAACAGGACGGTGCACGAATCTTTCGGGCGTGTTTGGCACATGCGACTCAGTAGCGGACTGATTGGAGGCGATCGGCAGAATCAGGAGAAGACGCTGGCCGAGCTGCGTGCTTGGGCGAGCCGCACCTTGCCCGCAGTCCCCAAGAAGATCCGCGCGCAGACGGGACGCCTTGAGGCGCCGAAAGGCTTCGAGTCCTTCTCTCTGACAACGGAGCCCGGCGTGGAGATCGACGCTCTCTACCGGAAAGCGCGCGAGTCAGGCGGGCCCTCGCTGCTCTGGATCGCTTCGGACGGCGAGGATTTCACGGCGATCGCCGACGTTCTTCGGCAAGTGATTCCGTCGCCGAAGAACGCGATTCTGGTTCTCTACCCGCGGGGCGTCGGAGAGGTTCCATGGCCCAAAACCACCTGGAAGGATATTCAACGCAACGCCATGCACGTCGGGCGCACGATTGACTCGATGCGACTGCATGACGTTCTGGCCGGGATGCGGTTCCTACGCTCTAAGAGTCGTCAGAAAGTTGTCTTGGCGGGCGCGCGGGTCTCGGGCGCTCTCGGAGTCTACGCTGCTGCAATTGATAAGGGGCTTGCACGCGCGGTCTTGTTCGATGCGCCGGAGACGGAACGGCAAGCGCCGATCTTCTTGCGATTTCCTGCGAGCCTCTATTCAACCGTCGCCAAGGATCTCCAGGGCCACGGCCGACTACTGTTCTACGGGCAGCGGCCTGAGATCTACGGAAGAGCCGGCGCGGAGAACGGGCAGCGCGTCGTCATGACGCTGGAGGGGGCTTTGAACGGGACGCACGCGGCCGGCGGTCCGTCCGGGCTTTAGGGCGTGGGCGAAGGCGTCGGGCCGGAGGCGGGTAGACTTGAGAGTTGGTCGTCTCGACGTCGTTGCGTATTCGGGGACAAGATGAGTAGGACGGCGAACAGATGGACTCCGAGAGAGTTGGCCTCGACGAGCATGCAACATAGCGTCGCGACGGAGCTTCAACGAGCGCAGCCTTACGGCTGCGGCACCGTCGTTCGACAGCACGCAGTTGTGGAATCGAGGGGCGTGGAGCCTTCTTACTGCCTGCGATTGTCGTGCTGGCCGGGTCCTTGGCATGTCTGAGGCGTTGAGCGTTACCGATGCGCGCAAGCGGTTTGGGGAGACCCAAGCGTTGGACGGTGCGCGATTTGAGCTCCGTGAGGGCGGCTTCGCTGCGTTGCTGGGGCCGAACGGCGCCGGGAAGACGACGCTGATTCGGTCGATTGCCGGGCGCGTTCGCTTGGACGGCGGGCGCATCTATCTACTTGGAGTCGACGTGACCGACCCAGACGGAGCGGCCGCTCGGGCGCGCGCGCGGTTGGGCGTCGTGCCGCAGGAGTTGTCGCTCTATCCGGCGCTGACGGCGCGCGAAAACCTCATCACCTTCGGGCGACTCTACGGCGTATCGGGCGCTGAGTTGGCGGAGAGAGTTCGCTGGGCTCTGGACTGGACGGGACTCGAAGGGCGGGCCGACGAGCGTACCGACGGGTTTTCGGGCGGCATGCGACGGCGGTTGAACATGGCGGCATCGGTGCTCCATCGGCCGAAGGTCGTGTTGCTGGACGAGCCGACCGCAGGCGTCGATCCCCAGAGTCGGCAGCGAATTTGGGAGATGCTGGACGGGCTCCGTCACGAGGGCGCGTCGCTGCTGCTGACGACGCACCTGCTCGACGAGGCGCAGCAGCTCGCCGAAGAGATCTGGATCATCGATCACGGCAAGACCGTCGCTTCCGGGTCGCTGAAGGAGTTGGTCCAGCAGACGATCGGTTCGCGCACGACCGTCACGTTTGAGGCGCAGGGCGCCGACGGCTCGGTTGAACGTCGGAGGGAAGAGATCGACGACGTGGCCCGCGACCTGCCCGCGTTGTTGGCGCGGCAGGCCGCCGAAGGCTGGGACGTGCACAATCTCTCGGTGACGGCTCCGACGTTGCACTCCGTCTTCCTGCACCTGACCGGAAAGGACCTGAGGGAATGATCGCGACGATTCTGCGCACGCACTGGATGAACCTGAAGCGTGACCGGGCCGCCTTCCTGGTCACGTTTCTGGTGCCGCTGGTCTTCTTTTCGATCTTCGCAATGATCTATCGCGGCGCGAGTGCGCCGGTCGGCGAGGAGTCGGACGGCGGCGGATCGCCGCTGCCTTCGATCGTCGTGCTCGCGGCCGACCTGGACGACAGCGAGGTCAGTCGGCGGCTGTTCCAAGCGCTGGCGGAACAGGGCGGGGTGGAGGTGCGGTTCTCTCCGGGCGGCGACGATCAGACTCGGTTCGATCGGGAGACGGCATTGGCCGCCGTGCGCTCGGGCGAGGCGCCGGTCGCGGTGGTGACGCCGGAGGGATTCGGCGCCACGTTTGGCGACTTCATGGAGATTCAGGAAGAGGTGGAACTGCTCTACGACGCGGCTAACCCCGTTGCGCCCCAGGCGGTAGCGGGGATGCTGCAAGCCGCCGCGATGCAGGCGGCGCCGACGCGGCTGATGGACCAAGGCTTCTCTTGGCTGGAGAAAGCGGGCGGCGGTCTGACGCCCGGACAGACGGCGGCGATCGACGAGGCGCGTGAGGCGATGAGTGCGGGCGATGACGGGGAGGGGGATGATTCGGAAGGGTTTGGCGCCGGTCTGGGCGGATTGGTCGCGGTCAAGAAGACCGACGTTCGGGAGACCGAACGCGAGCCGGAGGAAGAGGCGAGGGGCTACCCGATGATCGCCTACAACGCTTCGGGAATCGGCGTGATGTTCTTGCTGTTCTCGATGGCGGGCGTCGGCGGCATACTGCTTGACGACCAGGATCGGGGGACGTTGGAGCGTCTGCTGACTTCGCCGTTGGGGATGAATCGGCTGTTGCTGGGCAACTGGCTGTTCGCTTTCTTGGTCGGCGCGACTCAGGTGACGTCGATGTTCTTGCTGGCGTCGCTCGCGTTCGGTTTGGAGCTGTTTACGCCGAATCGGCTGATCGGCTTCGTGATGGTGACGGCGGCGACGGCTGGCGCCGGGGCGGCGTTCGGCATGGTGCTGGCGACGCTATGTAAGACGCGGGCGCAGTTGGGGGGCGTCTCGACGCTGGTCATCTTGATCATGTCGGCGGCGGGGGGCAGCATGGTTCCGCGCTTCATCATGCCCAAGTTCATGGAAACGACTAGCTTGTTTACCTTCAACGGCTGGGCTCTGGACGGGTACTTGAAGGTTTTCTGGTACGACGAGCCGGGCGCTTCGGCGGCGGAAGCCGTCGCGAATCTGGCGCCTCAATTGGCGGTTCTGACCCTGATGGGGTTCGCGTTTCTAGCGCTTGCGAGGCTGCTGGCCAGGCGCTGGGAGACGGTCTAGCCGGCGCCCGATCCAGGCCTCCGGCGCCGATCGTCCTAGGTCCTTCTAAGGGCCTCGCCTAGCCCGATTCGGGTCTCGAGCCGGGTATTCGAAGTCACGGAAGCTGTGCCATACTGGCCTCTCTTCCAGCCGATAAGGCTAGTTGAACCGTCTAGATGTCGCAGCCCGAAAAAATCCTTGTCGCCGAGTCTTGCCCGCTGCCTCCGCTGATTCTGCACCCGTTTACGGAGGCGACGGCAACGGTGCGGATGCTGGAGAGCGCGCGGGCTTCGCTGAGCATGATCCGCGAGAACGAGCGCAGTGACGAGCGCGACGTGGAACTGGAGCGGCGGCTTGTGGAAGGTCGATACACCGAGTTCCGGATGCTGTACTACGTCGGCAAGGACGTGACGCGCTGGATGGAACAGTGCGTGGAGGCGGTCGCGCGCGTGCCGGAGTTTGAAGGACGCTCGATCCCGCAGCAGTCGTTTGCGCAAATGCTGATCGAGCAGACGCCGGACGACGTGGAAGAGAAACTGCGCTCGTGGGGCGTGGTCGAGTACGCGCGGATCTTCTGCCGCTCGATCGGCATCTACAACCAGTTCCGGGAAGTCCCCGACGTCGGCAGCCTGCAGACGGACTATCTGCGCTACTACTATCGCTACGCGGACTATGCGTATGCGGCCTGGCGCGATCTGCGCAAGGCGCCGATGCTGGAGCAACCGAGTTTCCCGTTTGGCTTGTTCGCTTCGGGCGAGTATGCGCGGATGCTCGAAGAGCAGTGGAAAGAGGTCTAGCCGACCTGAAACAATAGGCTCCTGAAACAGGCGACGTGGACCCCGCGTCTAAACGATCGATGACTCGTAGAGAAGTACTGCTCGGCGCCGGCATGATCGCGGGCGCGACGGCTCGTACGCCGTTGCGCGCCGAGTCGGCGCAGGAGAAAGGCCGGCGCCTCGTGATGGAGGCCTATCGGGCGATGGGCGGCGACGCCTTCCGCGAGATCTTCAGTCAGGTGACTACCGGCCGCGGGTATTCGTTCTACCGAGCGAGTGTGCGCGGGCTGGCGCGGATCACCGTGTACGACCGCTACGAACCGATGCAGCCAGACGCGGATCGCGATTGGCTGCCGGTGAGCCGCAAAGAGATCTACACGGAGAAGGGCGACTTCTACTCGCTCTTTTTGAACGGGAAAGGGTGGGAGGTGACGTTCCAGGGCGCGCGGCCGCTGCCCGAGGATATGCTGACCCGCTACCGCGTGGGCACGCGTCGGGACTTCCTCTACTTCCTGCGTTACCGGCTGGAGGAGCCAGGGCTGTACTTCTATTGGACGGGACTGGAGATCGTCGACAACATCCCCACCGAGGCCGTCGAGATCTCAGACGGCGAGGGAGAGATGATCACGGTCTACCTGCGTCAGCGGGACGGGCTGCCGCACATGGCGACGTACCTGCGGCGCGATCCGAAGACGCGGATTCCCTTTGAGGAGAAGTCGATCTGGTCGAAGTATCGCGAGGTCGCGAGCGGCGTCGTGGTGCCGTGGAATATTCGCAAGGAGCGCGACGGTGAGCAGATCTACGAGCAGTTCGCCTCCGAGGTCGTCGTGAACGAGCAGATTAAGCCGAAGATTTTCGAGTTGCCGCGCGGCATTGAGATGCTGCCGGCGAATCCGTAGCCCGATGCTCAGAAGCACGATGCGGTGGGGAGTCGCCGCCCTGCTGCCGGCGCTGTGGGCTGGTTGCGGCGTGACGGCCGACCAGGCGCGGTTTACTGTGGAGCCTTGCGGCGAGACGGCGGCTTTCGATCCCCGTGCGTGGACGTTCGAATCGGCGCCGGTGTTGGGTCGCGGCGAGGTCGGCGCGTGGGATTCGGTTGACGTGCTCAACCCGAGCGTCGTGCGATGGGGCGATCAGCTGCTGAACCTCTACTCAGGGTTCGACGGAGAGCGCTGGCATACGGGCGCGGCCTGGTCGGACGACGGCGAGCACTGGGTCAAAAGCGACGCCAACCCAGTGCTGTCGCCGCGCGCGGGTAGCTGGGAGGGCGGGTACATCGCCGCGAACGGGGCAGCGCTGGTCGATGACGGCCGGGTGCGCTACTGGTATCAGGCCGGACCGCGCAACCGAACTTCGATCGGACTCGCCGAGTCAGCGGACGGGGAGCACTGGGACCGGGTCGGCGACGGACCGGTGTTTGAGGCGGGGGCTAGAGGTACTTGGGACGAGGCGGGAGTCGGCGACCCGTACGTGGTCGCATGCGGCGGCGCGTACCCGTTGTACTACTTGTACTACCTGGGCCAAGATCGCTTCGGCGTGCAGCGATTGGGGCTGGCGCGTTCGGAGGACGGCGTCCGCTGGCAGCGCTCGCATTTGAATCCTCTGCTAGAACCGGGCGGGCGCGGCGACTTTGATGAACTTGGGCTGGGCGAGCCGGCCGTGGTGCGGACGACGGACGGCTGGCGGATGCTGTACACCGGTCGCGACGAGCAGGAGCGCCGACGGATGGGTTGGGCGCACTCGGTCGACGGCTTGCGCTGGGAGAAGCGAGGTCCTGTCCATGCGGGCGGGGCGGAGTGGAACGGCGCGGTGGTCTGTGACACGACGTTTCTGATTGACGAAGACCAGCTGCGCGTCTGGTACGGAGGCGGCTCGTGGCCGTCGCCGGACGAAGGGCTCGACGGGGCGATCGGGGAAGCCGCGACTGGGGAGGTTTCCGGCGGCTATTCGGGTTCGATGTAGACGAAGGTCGCTTGCGGGGCGTGACCGCGGATGGCGAATTCGGCTTGGCGTATGGCCTCCGCGG